>ERZ827528.1394-NODE-1394-length-25142-cov-3.002631_pt1 | contig 25142 bp, 16 predicted proteins | sample MGYA00519768_ERZ827528 | MGnify/ENA primary metagenome ERZ827528 (study PRJEB31778, sample SAMEA3449343) | human gut metagenome | biome: human gut; feature: human-associated habitat; material: faeces | place: United Kingdom | collected 2010/2012 ...
TGGGAGGATATAACAGAAGGAGTTTTTGGAGGAAAAGCTACTTATATGGCACTTTCACAAAGTTATAGATCCACTATAGAAATAATAAGTTTTGCAAATGGAGCCTTGGAAGCTCAAAACCTAGGTTTAAATACAACTAAGCCTGTATTAAGACATGGTAAAGAACCAGTGATTAAATATACTTCTAGTAAAAAAGAAAGTGCAATGATGGGATATTCTATTATAAAGGCTTGCAATCTGGGCGTTTTAAATAGTGAAAAATATGCAGAAATTGGACTTTCCATGATCGATGGTCTGATAAAAGAACCGTTTGATTCAAAAGATTCCGAACGGATGGGCATAGCCATGATGGCTTATGCGCAGAGACTGATTTTAAGTCGTGAGTGAATGAAATTTTAAGATAAGCAGGAGGTACAAAAGGTTGGCTAAGAAAAGTAATACCGCAAATGTTGCAGTGCCAAAGAAGAAAAAAACGTTTGTTGACATTTGCAAAGAAAATATCGGCTTCTTCTTTATTTTGCCATGGTTGTTTGGTTTCCTTGTATTCAAACTGTGGCCGATGGGTTCCTCATTATTCTACAGCTTTACAGACTACAATCTGTTTAAGGGCATGAATGTGATCGGAACACTTCAGAACTATGTGAATGTCTTCACAACCAAGAAGATTACGACAGCGTTGACGGTTACATTCAAGTATGCATTTATCACAGTTCCGTTAAAACTGATATTTGCATTGTTTATCGCTTACATACTGAACTTCAAGATCAAGGGCGTGAATTTCTTCCGTACCGCTTACTATGTACCTTCTATCTTAGGTGGATCGGTTGCCATTGCGGTACTCTGGAAAGCAGTATTCCGCGATGACGGACTTTTAAACGGATTCCTCGGTCTTTTGGGTATTACAGGCCCGAGCTGGCTGTCCGATACAAAGTATTCCCTGTTCGTAATCTGTCTGCTTCGTGTATGGCAGTTCGGTTCTGCAATGATTATTTTCCTTGCAGCGTTAAAGGGTGTTCCACAGGATCTCTACGAGGCGGCTTCGATCGACGGAGCAGGCAAGTGGCGTCAGTTCTTCTCTGTGACAGTGCCGATCATTACACCGGTTATTTTCTACAACCTGGTAACACAGCTCTGTCAGGCATTCCAGGAGTTCAACGGACCGTACATCATCACACAGGGCGGACCGAGAAACTCTACAACACTGATTTCACTTTTGATTTACAACAGTGCGTTCAAACAGTATGACATGGGTATGGCAAGTGCGATGGCATGGGTAATGTTCGTCATCTTGATGATCTTTACCACGATTGCATTCCTGAGCCAGAAATACTGGGTATTCTATTCTGATGAGGAGGGCTAAGAAGAATGGCAGCAGAAAGTAAAACAAAACATTATGTCAATGTATTCTTAAGATATTTTGTCCTGATCCTTGTCGGATTGATTATGATCTATCCGCTGGTCTGGATGGTTGGTGCAACTTTTAAATCCAATGCGGAGATTTTCTCCAGCATCGGTTTCATCCCGAAGAACCCGACACTTGAGGGTTACAAAAAGGCAATGGAGAGCTACGGCGGAGCAATCAACGTATGGAAGGCAATGTTAAATACCTTCTCCTACGTAATTCCGAAGGTAGTATTTACGATGATCTCTGCGACGGTTACCGCTTATGGATTCGGCCGTTTTGAGTTCAAGGGCAGAGGAATTCTCTTCTCTGTATTGATGGCGACATTATTCCTGCCGCAGGTAGTATTGAACGTACCGCAGTTCATCATGTTTTCCAAGATGGGCTGGGTAGATTCCAAGTTATATCTCCCGATCATTGTGCCGACCCTGTTCGCGACGGATACGCTGTTCGTATTCCAGCTGATTCAGTTCCTGCGCAACGTGCCGAAGGAATTGGATGAGGCGGCTAAGATTGACGGATGTAACGCAGTACAGACTCTGGTGAAGGTTATCGTTCCGATGCTTTCCCCGGCGATCACATCCATCGCACTGTTCCAGTTCATGTGGTCATCTAATGACTTTATGGGACCGTTGCTTTACGTGAATACTCCGGCAAAATATCCGCTGGCTATTTTCGTAAAAATGTCCATGGATGCAGATTCCGGATTCCAGTGGAACAGAATTCTGGCACTGTCCCTGATCTCCATCATTCCTTCTCTTGTGGTATTCTTTATGGCACAGGATAAGTTCGTAGATGGTATTTCAGCCGGTGGTGTAAAAGGCTAAAATCAAAAACAAAGCTTAGAAAAAGGGTGGCAGGCTTGTCACCCTTTTGTTGCACTGTAAGAAGTAACGAATGACCGTAAGGTATAAATGGAGGATGAGACAATGGAAATTCGTCTTGTGATGAAAACGGCGAGGAGCGTCTCGCTGGAACTGGATGACGGCGGTATCTATAAGACAAAAGAAGTGTACCGTATTCTTGTAAACGGAGATGAGGTAAAGACGACCGATACCGTCATCACATCGCTGTACGGCTTAAAGCCGGATACCGACTATGAGATCGGCGTGGAGGATGCCCATGGAACCAGACAGGGAGAGATTGCATTCCGCACGGATTACGAGTTTGTCACGCTGGATGTGCGCAAATTCGGTGCCAAGGGAGACGGTGTGTCGGACGACACCACGTTTATCCAGGCAGCGATCATGGCATGCCCGCCGGAGAGCCGCGTGTTGATTCCGGCAGGAACCTATAAGATCACCAGCCTGTTCTTAAAGAGCGGGATTAATGTCGAACTGGCGAAGGGTGCAGAACTTTTGGCGGACACTGACCGGTCGCACTATGCGATCCTGCCGGGACTCATCGAGAGCTATGATGAGACGGGAGACTATAATCTCGGAACCTGGGAGGGGAATCCGCTGCCGATGTTTGCGGGAATTATCTCCGGAATCGATGTCTCGGATGTGAACCTTTACGGGGAGGGCAGCATCAACGGAGCTGCCAATCACAAAAACTGGTGGAAGAATGAGAAGGTGATGGTGGGGGCGTTCCGTCCGAGAATGCTTTCCTTAAACCGCTGCCGGAACATCCGTGTGCAGGGACTTTACTTCCATGACAGCCCGGCATGGGTCATTCATCCGTACTTCAGCGACGAGCTGCTGTTCTGCAACCTGATCGTGGAGAATCCGGCAAAGTCACCGAATACGGACGGTCTTGATCCGGAATCCTGCCGCGATGTGACGATCTGCGGTGTGCGCTTCTCCCTCGGGGATGACTGTATCGCAGTGAAATCCGGAAAGATCTACATGGGAAGAAGATACAAGACGCCATCCTCCAATATTCACGTCTATCAGTGCCTGATGGAGCATGGACACGGCGCGGTCACCGTCGGCAGTGAGATGGCGGGCGGCGTCAATAATCTGATCGTGGAGAAATGCCGGTTTTACCATACCGACCGCGGTCTGCGTATCAAGACGCGCAGGGGACGCGGCAAGGATGCGATTCTGGACAATATTATCTTCCGGGATCTTATGATGGAGCAGGTCATGACGCCGTTTACTGCGAATGCCTTCTATTTCTGCGACCCGGACGGAAGAACCGAGTTTGTGCAGTCGAGAGAACCGTATCCGGTGGATGACGGCACACCGTCCATGAAGCGCTTCTGCTTTGAAAATATCACGGCGAAAGACTGCCATGTGGCAGCATCCTACTTTGACGGTCTGCCGGAGCAGAAGATCGAACAGATTACCATGCGCAACGTATCCGTTTCTTTCGCCGGGCAGGCAAAATGCGACGTGCCGATCATGTCAAACGGTGTGGAAGCATGCTGCAAAAAGGGATTGTATGCGCGGAACGTGAAGAAGCTTGTGCTGGACAACGTCTCCATTGAGGGATGCGAGGGAGAGGAGATCGAACTTCACAACGTGGATGAGGTTGAGCGGTAGAAGACGGCCGGAACATTGGGCGGGCAGGAGGAAGAAAGCCCGGAAAGGATAGAAAAATGCAGCTTGGAATACGTTTACATGATATCAAAAAGGCGCCGCTTGAGGAGCGGCTTGCCATTGCACATGAGCAGGGATTTGCCTGCGGACATCTGGCGCTGGCAAAGGTGATTTCGGAGTATCCGGTGGATGACGGTGCCCTGACGCCGGGCTATGCCATGTATTTAAAGAAGATTTTTGCAGAGAATCAGCTGGATGTGGCAGTGCTTGGATGCTACTTGAATCTCGCCAATCCGAATCCGGCAAGCCTTGCAAAGAATACGCACCGCTATCTGGCGCATATCCGGTTTGCATCGCTGCTCGGTGCGGGTGTGGTCGGCACGGAAACCGGAGCAGTGAATGAGGAATACCGTTTTGAGGAGCGCAATCATTCCGAGGAGGCGCTAAAGATCTTTATCAACAACCTGTGTCCGGTGGTTTCCTATGCGGAAAAAATGGGCGTGATCGTTGCGATCGAGCCGGTGTACAAGCATATTGTCTGCAATCCGAAGCGGGCGAGAAAGGTGCTTGACGCGATCGGTTCACCGAACCTTCAGATCATTTTCGATCCGGTCAATCTGCTTGATATTTGCAATTACAAGGACAGGGATGCTATAATAGCAGAAGCGATCGATGTGCTTGGCGAGGATATTGCGATGGTACATATCAAGGATTTTAAGGTGGAGAATAACAGCCTGGTATCGGTGGCAGCCGGAACCGGCGAGATGAACTACGACAGGATCATCCGCTTTATGAAAGAGCGCAAGCCGTATATCCATGCAACCTTAGAGAACACGGTACCGGAAAATGCCGTGGCATCGCGCAAATACATTCAGAGATTGTGGGAGGAGTGCCATGTGGGATAGATTTTTTGATCTCGACAACGTGGTTTGGCGTACCATTGATAAAATCGGAAAGATATTTTTATTGAATCTGCTCTGGCTGATCTGTTCCCTGCCGGTGTTTACGATCGGGGCATCGACGACCGCCCTGATTTACACCAGCATGAAGCTTTCGGACAATGAAGGGTACTGGCATCAGAATTTTTTCTCGTCGTTTAAGGAGAACTTTAAACAGGCGACGGCGCTGTTTTTTATTTATCTGGCAGCGGGTGCATTCCTGGCGGGCGACTTCCTGTTGGGCGGTCGTGCCGGCAATTCCTTCGGGCAGCTGATGCAGGGAGTGGCGGCAATTCTGTTTGTACCGTATTTTCTTTCGCTCCTCTATGTGTTCGGCGTGCAGGCAAAGTTTGTTCTCGAATAGGCGGCAGGGCGAACGGGCCGTATTCGGACACCTCCATTCATTTTTCGGCAGAGCTGTAACTGAAAAAGTTACGGCTCTGTTCGTGTATGGACGCTTCTTTCTGTATCCGCATTTTACCCTGCCGAACGACGCTGGCTTTGAATACAGGGTCGGGAAAATTTACTTGCGGAAGACGCTTTTATTTTTGCCTGTTTTTTTGTATCTTGCATCGAATTAGCCGGCAGGAACAATCCAGTGTATACCTCGGGGAAAAGCGCGCCGACGCGGGATTGTCAACCCGGGGACCTGAACTTAAAACCTGACTCCATGAAAAGATTATTCGGAATTCTGTTGACGGCCTCCGGGCTCTGTGTTCTCGTTTGCTGCAGTGCGGGCCGTGCTTTTGCTGCGGAACCCGGGGCGGATGAGAACCGGCTGCCGGAATGGGCGCTGGGCGGGTTCGTCCGGCCTGCGGGCGCCAATCCCGTTATCCTGCCCGATTCGCAGGTCAAATTTTTCTGTCCCATGCGTAAGGATTCGATCGGATGGATGGAGAGCGATACGTTCAATCCTGCCGCGACCGTCCGGGACGGAGAGATTTGCGTACTCTTCCGCGCCGAGGACAATTCGGCGACCGGTATCGGCAAGCGTACGTCGCGTATCGGGCTGGCCCGTAGTGAAGACGGTGTGACGATGCGCCTCGGACGCGATCCGGTGCTCTTTCCTGCCGAGGACGGGATGAAGGAGTGCGACTGGCCGGGCGGTTGTGAGGATCCCCGCGTGGCCGTCACCGAGGACGGGACCTATGTGATGCTCTACACCTCGTGGAACCGCCGCATCCCGCGGCTCAGCGTGGCCACGTCGCGTGACTTGGTGACGTGGACGAAGCACGGCCCGGCATTTGCCAAGGCTTACGGAGGACGTTTCCGCGACCTGAAGAGCAAATCGGGGTCGATTGTGACGAAGCTCGACGGCGACCGGCTGGTCATCGCGCGCGTGAACGGAAAGTATATGATGTACTGGGGCGAGCGGATGGTCAACATCGCCACGTCGGACAACCTGATCGACTGGACTCCGGAACTGGACGCGGACGGGAATCTGAAAGGGGTGGTTTATCCGCGCGAGGGCTATTTCGACAGCGCCTTGACCGAGTGCGGTCCTCCGGCGCTGCTGACCGACAAGGGTATTCTGCTGCTGTACAACGGCCAGAACCGGCTCGGCGAGGGGCGTGACAAGCGCTATCCGGCGCGCACCTATTCCGCCGGGCAGATCCTGTTCGACGCGAAGGAGCCCGGGACGGTGATCGGACGCCTCGACGTGCCGTTCTTCCGCCCGGTGGACGACTTCGAGAAGAGCGGCCAGTATAAGGACGGTACGGTCTTTATCGAGGGGCTGGTCTATTTCAAGTCCCGATGGTATCTCTATTACGGTTGTGCCGATTCGCGGGTCGGGGTCGCCGTTTACGATCCGGCCGTCACGACGCCCGGGGACCCCGTTCCCGGACGTCCGGAATGAGCGTTTCCGGCCGTCTTATAAAAAAGGAACGATCCGAAAACTCGGATCGTTCCTTTTTTCAATGCACCTCTTCGGCACGGGTGGGCGGCGGCCCCTGATAGGAACGCTGCATGCCGCCGAAATCCAGCACGATCTTCTGGAGCACCGTGCCGGCGTCGCCGCACAGGATTTTCAGCGTGTGGCGTCCGGGCTTGCCGATGTGGAGCGTCGTCTTGTTCACCCGGCAATTCCGAAGCACGCTCTCGTACCAGATCTGGGCGTATTCGATCGACGAGGTCGAGGGGTTCATCACCGGACCTTCGTCGATGCAGACGCCGTACTGGGTTTCGAGGTTCGTCGCCTCGTGTCCGGCGTATCCCCGGTCGGCGCTGATCACGAAAGTCGGCAGTACATAGGTGTAAACGTCGACCGAGCCTTGTTCGAACGTGTAGAAATCGTATTCCACGCAGGGAACTTCCCGTCGCCGGGTATTTTGTTTCGGCATCGTCGGATCGCCCAGTTGGAGCGCCGTGTTCTCGATGCCGAGGTTCGGAACGGGGCGGATGCGGATCGCATCGTTCTCGCGTTTGCGGTGGTAATCCGCCGCCGGGATCGAGATATATCCGTTGTGCTGGACGTACACCCCTTTCAGTTCTTCGCGGGAGGGGGAGGCCGGATTGAACACCGAAACCAGCACGCGGCGACTCTCCCCGTTCGCGGCGGTGATCGTCAGGCTGCCCGACACCTCGTCTCCGACGGGGACCTTCGTCCAGTCCACCGACACCTCGATCCGCTCTTCGGAGCGCGTCGTGCCTGCGTTCCGGCTCAGCACGATCCAGTCGTCGCTGGCGGAAGCGCTCCATCGCAGCGGTTCGCGTCCCTTGTTGTAGACGTCCACGAAAGAAGACCGGCGCAGGAACGTATTGAACGTCGGGAGCATGTGGAAACTGCGCAGTCCTTTCATCACATCCTCGCCTTCGGCCGCGATTCCCAGTTCGGCTTGCGGTGCGAGCGATGCGCTCCGCAGTTCGGGAAGCTGGAAGTAGGAGGAGGCGAAGCCTTGGTTCATCGTCATCACATGGTCCCACTTGCCGCCGAGCAGGGCGTTGTAGCCCGCCGTGATTACCCGCAGGCTATCGTGGCACATGCGGCTCTCGGCGGCCAGCGCGTCGGTTGCTGCGCGCTGCTGCGTGGCGTAGCGGCGGTTCTGTTGGCCGCGGAGGACCATTCGGTTCAGCAGTTCGCAGGCTTTCACCGGATAGTAGAGCACTTGGTAGAAGCACGCCTTGTTCTCCTCGGGCATCCGCTCCAGCAGCGAGGTGACACGTCCGGCGATCTGTGCGTAGGCTTCCAGCCGCCGGTCGGCCTCGCGGTAGTTGGCGAAGGAGAAATCGGTGTCCGTGTTCCGCTCCTTGCCATGCTTGTCCGTGGCCCATTGGTAGCCCCAGCCCATGAATTCGGGCTTGCGGACGAATGCGAGGTGGTAGAACGTGTCGGAAATCTCCCGGAACAGGTCGAAATACTCCCGGCCCAGCAGGCCGCTCATCCACTCTGCGCGGTAATCCGCGGCGCGCCGGAAATCGAACGAGTCGATGTCCCAAGCCATCGTCAGAAAGAAGTCGACCGCGAACTCGCACGACTTGATGTCGCCGGCGTTCAGCAGCCATACGCGGTCGGCCGTCGAATCGTAGGCCTTGCGCAGCTCTTCATACATCAGCGTCGGCGAGGTGGTGTTCATCCACAGGTAGTCGTGCGGACGGCCCAGATAGGACGAGTGGTAGTAGACACCCGAACGTCCGGAGCGCTTCTGTTCCGCGGGACTGCTCAGGCGCTTCATGTAGCCGTAATTGTCGTCGGGCCAGATGATCGTCACGTCGTCGGGGAGCTGTAACCCCCGGTTGTAGACATCGAGCACCTCCTTGTAGGGCGTGAACACCTGCGGAATCTCTTCCGCGGGCCTGTCCAATACGTCTGTCAGAATCTGCCGCTGTGCCAGCAGGGCCTCCTGCATGGTGGCTTTCCGCGCATCGAGGTCCTCGCTGCCGGCCATCGCCCGGTCGTGCAGACCCCGCAGGGCCAGCGTGTAGACGTTTTCATAGGGGGAAGATGTTTCGACCCGCTCTTTCAGCACGCGGTCCACTCCGGCCCGGTTGTTCACATAGTCCCAGTCGCCCATCGTCTTCGAGTCCCACTCGCTGGCGGTGTTCAGCCCCAGCGGTTCGCAGTGCGACGAGCCGATTGCGATCCCGTAGCGGTCGGCGATCCGCATGTTCTCGGGTATTTTGTAGAATGCCGTCGTGGCGTCGTGCATCGCCGGAGCCAGATAGTTGGCCTGCAGGCGGAGCAGCAGTTCGCACACCTTCTCGTAGGTCTTCGGGCCGATGTTGCCCAGCTCCTTCTCGAAGTTTTCCTTCGCCCAGCGGTAGAGGCCCCAGTCTTCGTCGTTGATGAAGATGCCGCGGTATTTCACCGAGGGGCTTTCCGACGTGAAGTCCGTGACGCGCAGCGTCAGCCGGTCGCGGTGCCGCACGGGGGCGTCGGCCCACCAGTACCACGGGCTCACGCCGATGGCGCGCGATACGGAGAGCAGTCCGTAGGCTGTGCCGCGGCGGTCGCTGCCGGCGATGACCAGCGCTTTGCGCACGCCGTGTCCCGGACGGTCGACCAACCGGATCGCGTAACGTTCCCAGCCGCCTTCGACGGCCGAAACGTCGATCTTTTTCGCTGCGATCAGTTCGTCGATCCAGCGGCTCTGGCCGATCGTTCCGACGATCACGGCGCAGCGGGTCTTCGCAGGAAATTCCTGCCCGGCGACGACCGGAATTTCGCGGCCTGTCACGCGGGTTACGTCCGCGGCGAAGAGTCCGGCGGCGGTTTCCACGACCGAGGCGTCGGCCGCATCGTAGCAGACGGCGGCACAGTCTGCGGCGACCAGCTCGAAGTCCGTGCGGGCCACAGCCCGTTCGGTCAGCGTGACCTGCGCTTGCAGCGCGGCGGCCTGCATCCACAGCAGGGTTAAGGTCAAGAGGGTTTTTCGTATCATCGTTGTCTGAATTTTAAAAGTGGGAAAAGGCCCGAAGATTCGTTCTCCGGGCCTTTCCGATTACAGTCCCGACAGCTTATTTCTTTTCGCGGCCGAGATAGATTTCGTTGATCTGGATGGTACCGCCCGGGTTGATGCCTCCGTTGGCGACTCCGCGTGCGCAGTAGAAGCCCAGATAAGGCGAGGCTGTGCTGACATCGTTCCAGCCGATGAACCGCAGGTAACGGTAGTCGTTTTCCGGAATTGCGACGTTATCCGTCAGCAGATTTTCGTAGACGTTCGGATCGGGGGTCAGCGCGACGCGTTCGGCGATGACCTCGAAGTTCGTGCCGTCGTTGCTGCCTTCGATGCGGTTGAAGCCCCACCAGCGGACGAGACGGTTGTCGTTGTTGTTACCCTCCGGACGGTGACGGATACGCACATAGTTGACCTTGCCCGGATTGTCGCCGCGGTCGATCTGGAACCAGATCTCGGCGTCGGCGGGGATGCTGCTGACCCTGCCCGGACGGTCCATCGACAGCGTCGTGCTCTCGTTGCCGTCGATAGCGGCGGTCGCACTGCTTCCGATGGAAGTGTCGGCCTTCCAGCCGTGCGAGAAGTTCATCGACCATTTGCTGCGGTCCCAGTCGCCGAAGAACTCGGTGATCGTCACCTCGATCGACGCCTTGATCTCGGGATGGTTCCGGGCGGCGGCCGTGATGGTGACGCTGCCGCTTCGGTGGCAGATCATGCGGCCCGTTTCGGGGTTCACCGACGCGATTTCCGGATCGGAGGACGAGAAGACCACGCCTTCGTTCTGGTCAAGCGGCTCGACCGATACATAGAGGTTGTAACCTACTTCGGCATATGCCTCCATGGTCGGTTTGGAGAAGGCGATCGACTCGATGTCGATGGGAATCTTGTCGACGACCGTTACCGCGAAATAGGCTTCGATGCCGCCCACATAGATCGAGATCATGGTGATACCGGCTTTCTGTGCCGTGATGATGCCTTTGGGGCTGACCGTCGCCACTTCGACGTTCGATGAATAGAAGAGTTCCGCCAAGTCGGTGGCGTTCACGGGCAGTACCTTCACTTTCAGCGATACGTCTTCCGTTTCGCCGACCTCCAAGACGAGGCCGCCGCTCAACTCCTCGTCGAGCACGACGCTCTCTGCGGGAACATCCATCGTTCCCGGTTCGGGTACGCCGTCTTCACAGCCGGCGCCCAGCAGGGCCGCTGCGGCAAACAGACAAATAGTTATCTTTTTCATAATTTGAAAAGTCGTTTTTTCGGTTAAAGATTCCGGACCCCGGCGGCCAATTCGACCGCCGGAACCGGAAAGTTATTCGTCGAGGCCGAGGTACAGTTCTGCGATCTGGACCGTCGATCCGCCTCCCACACCATTGTCTTTAGTGGCCTGAGTGGCATCGATCACGAACTTCAGATAGCGATAGCTCGACTTCGCGAACTTGACATTCGGGCAAGTGCGGTGGTTGTCGATATTGAGCGAAGCGCCAGAGTTGGGATCGATGCTCATCGTGTAATCCAATCCCGGAATCACGGCGTCTTTGGCAATCGAAGTAAAGTTTTGGCCGTCGTTGCTGCCCAGAATCTCGGCGAACTTTTTCAAACGGGTTACCCGGTCCGTATTCCGGCAGGAGGTGTGCATGATACGCACATAATTTACCGGACGTTCCTGTTGCATGTCGACCACGAACCAGATCTCTTTGGCTTGCGTGGCATCGATAATCGGTGCGGGTGCTACGCTCTTTTTCGTAGGAGTTGCCATTCCGAAATTCGATCCGGTGACATCCTTGAAAACACAGGGGTCGAATTTATCGTCAAACAAAGCCGTATTACTGTTCTCTTTGGGAGCGCCGGGAAGAGCGTGGGAACGCTCGGAGACCTCCCATCCCGTGCGGTCGAGATCGTGGGGATCGGTGATGTTGACGGCGAAGTAGGCCTTCTTGTCCCCCGCATTCTTGAAGTCGTTGGTTTCGTTGCTCTTGGCGAGGATGACGAATGTAACCGTACCGACGCCTTTGCAGGTGACGATGCCGTTTTCGTCGATCGTGGCGACCTCCTCCGGACCGTAGGCTACATATTTCACCCCTTCGGTCTGGTTTGCGGGCGAGAGTTGAAGCTGCGCGTAGAGGTCGAATGTCGTGTTCTCTCCGAGAACGACCGATGCCGAGCCTTGAATGGCCGTAGCTCCGTTCTTGATTTCGATCTTTTCGAGTGCCACCGGAACATCCTCGGCGACGGTCAGTTCGAACGATGCCGAAACTCCGTCGACCATGACGGAAATCGTCGTTGTGCCGACCGTGAGCGCCGTTACGAGTCCCTCGGCGCTGACCGTTGCGACGGTCTTGTCCGACGAATCGTAGCTTTCTGTGCGGTTCGTGGCGTTCTCGGGCTTGACGGTCGCCTTACCGGCGATATCGAGCGTTTCCCCTTTCTTCAGCGTAACGCCTTTGGTCAGTTCATCGGGCAGTGTGACTGTCTCCACGGCGACTTTCTCGACCGTGAGGGTGAAGTGGGCCGATTTGCCGTCGACGGTGACCGTGATCGTCGTTTCGCCGATTGCGATCGCCGTTACGACGCCTTCCTCGCTGACCGAGGCGGTCGTCGGGACTGACGACTCGTAACTTTCCGTCCGCTCGGTGGCGTTTTCGGGGGTGATTATCGCTTTGCCGGCGATATCGAGCGTTTCCCCGATCTTCAGTGTGACGCCGTCGGCCAGTTCGGCAGGCAGCGAGATGCTTTCGACGGGAATCTTTTTCGCTTCGACCTTCACTTCGAAATGCGTGTGTTTGCCGCCCACGCTGATTGTGACCATCGCCAGACCCGGCTTCACGGCCTTCACGACGCCGGCGTCGTCGACCGAGACGGTCTCCGGGTCCGACGATTCGTAGGTTTCGGCCTTGTCCGTGGCGTTCTCGGGGCGTACCGTCACTTTGCCGGCGATGTCGGTCGTCTGGCCGACCTCCATCGTGATACCGCCGCTCAGCGACGAATCCAGCGCGATTGCCGAGACCGGGACCACTTTGTCCGTGTCGGAACTGTCGTCACAGCCGACGCCCCACAGGACGGCCGCTGCGAACAGGAATATACTGATTTTTTTCATCATCGTAAGTTTATCGGTTTATGCACTCTACCAGCCGGGATTCTGTACGAGCATATCGCTGCGCTTGATTTCGTCCAGCGGAATGGGGTAGAGGTAGTTCTTTTTCTTGAAGACGCGGGTCTGCAGTTTCGTGCGGGTATAGTAGGCGGGCTGGGGCTGATCGACGTTCATACCGTGGAAATCACCGCCCTGACCGCCCTCGCCGGGCGCCTTGTCGGCAATCATCCAGCGTCGCACGTCGAAATAGCGCTGTCCTTCGGTGGCCAGTTCGATGCGGCTCTCGCGGCGGATCGCCTCGCGCTGCAGCGTCTGGTCACCCTCGATGGCGGGATTGAGGGTCTCCAGATCTTCCAGTCCGGCACGCCGGCGCACCATGTTGACGTATTTCAGCACGTCCTTGTTGCCCGGTTCCACTTCGTTGAGCATCTCGGCATAGAGCAGGTAGAACTCCGCCAGACGGAAGATGATCACCGGACGGTACTTCGAAGTCACGGCACCGGAGATGTTGCCGCCGTAGACCGTGCGGTTCATGCGCTTGTAGAGCAGGTAGCCCGTCAAGGGGGCGCCGTCGGCCACCGAGTTGTCGTCCTTGCCGCCGCGGTAGAACTGGATCTCCTGATTGCTCATGTGCCACTTCATGCCCGAGAAGGTGACGGTGTTGTAGAAACGGGGTTCGCGGTCGATGTACATTTTCGATACCTGAACGTCGTTGTACGTTCCCATCTCGGCCTCGTTGGCCGGGTAGAGTTCCGACTTGGGCAGGAACGAGGTGGCCTTGACCGGCTTGCCGTCCTTCATGTAGAAGTCGTCGACCAGCTCCTGAAGGACGTGGAATCCGCCCTGTCCCTGAGGCTGCGAACGCGGGGTTGCGAAAGTGTCGAATTTCTGTTCGCCCAGCTTGCCCCACGAGTTGGTCGAGGTGGCCCAGATGATCTCCTTGTTGTACTCCTGAAACAGATTGTAGAGGTCTTTGTCCGGATTGCCCGTGTTGAGCAGTTCGTAGCGGCCGCCCTGTTCGGCGTAGTCGAGGAAGTCGCGGAGACGGTCCACCGCCGTTTGGAGTTTGGAGTCGTCCCGGTCGGGGAAGAGCCGTTTTCCGTCCTTGTTCGTCAGCGCCACTGCCTCGGACCATCCGCCGTTGAAGAGCGGGCTGGCGGCATAGACCCACAGCTTGGCGCGCAACGCCAGCGCAACGCCTTTGGTGGGTACGGCGCGGAGGTTCTCGTTGTCGTGGTAAGGCTCCTGAGCCATCTCCTCCATGCACTCCTTCAGCTCCTTGTCGATGAAGGCGATCACCTCGTCGAGCGAATTGCGCGGAAGGTCGAGGTCGTCACCCAATTTCATCGAATGGTCGACGATGGGAACAGGGCCGTACATCTCCATCAGGTAATAGTGGTAAGCCGCACGCATGAAACGGACGTTGGCTTTGTAGAGTTTGATCTCCGCCTCGGTCAGACGGGCGGCGTCAGGACCTCCCTCGTCCACGATCGGACGGGCCTGTTCCAGAAAGATGTTGGCCTGCCGGATGCTCTCGTAGAGCGTGTTCCAGCGCTGCGAATTGCCGTTGGACGAGTTCCACTCGGTGTACTTGCCGGCGTTGTTGGCCAGTCGCGTGTAGATTTCGTCGGTGTATGCGGCCCATGGATTTCCCATCGGGCTGTCCGTGACCCAGACGGCCGAATAGTCCGGACGGTTGTTGAAGACCTGAGAGTACCATTTCTTGGTACGGTCGACATTGCTGAATACCTGCGAGATGTCGGAGATGCCGCCGGCCAGCTCGTCGGATACGTCGAGGAAGCTGCACGACCAGACCGTGCAGGCCAGCAGTCCGAAGGAAAGTATTTTTACAAAATTCTGTTTCATAGTTCGTTCTCCTTGATTAGAAGTTCACTTCGAGTCCCAGCGTGAAAGTGCGGGACATGGGATAACTCATACCTTGGTTGCGGTTGCCCTGTTCGGGATCCCAGTACTTGATGTCGTCCCAGACGCAGAGGTTGTTGCCCAGCATGTAGACGCGGACGGCATCGAGCCGGATTTTGCGGAGGAAGTTCTTGGGCAGGTTGTACCCGATTTCGAGGTTCTTGAAGCGCAGGAAATTGCCGCTCCGGAGCCACCATGTGCTGGGTTCCTTGTTGACGTTGTGGCTGTAATGGCTGTGCAGACGCGGCATTGTAACGTCTTGGCGCGGGTTGTCGGCCGTCCAGCGGTCGAGGAACGGCGTGCGGTAGTTGGATTTGTCCTCATACCAGTTGAAGGGCCAGAAGTGGTTGTTGCCCGAGGCCAGCAGCACCGATGAGTTGCCCGTACCTTGGAAGAAGGCGCTTACATAGAAGCCCTTGTATTCGACGTTGAGGCCAAAACCGTAGTTGATTTCGGGATTGTAGGGGTGCCCTACGCCGCGTTTCTTGTCGTTGCTGTCGATTACGCCGTCGTGGTTCAGGTCGGCATACTTGATGTCGCCCGGGCCGAGGGTTCCCTGCAGCGCGACGGTCGGAAGTCCCGGACGCAGTTCGTAGGAGTAGGTCCCGTTGGGGTTCTGCGTGCGGATGAAGTCGTCCTCGGTGTAGAGGCGCTCGGCGATGTAGAGCGTGTTCTCGTTCACGCGCGTGCCGGTGATTCGCTGGTAGTCGTAGAGCTGTTTCAGCTCATCGTACTCGATGATCTTGTTGCGTGCGAAGGTGAACGTTCCGCGGGCGCTGACGCGGACCTTGCCGAAGTTGTGGCTGGCGTTCAGGCTGGCGTCGACACCCCAGTTATCCACAATACCGTAGTTCTGCCACGGTTTGGCATGGAAGCCGGCGACACCGGGGATCGTGTTGCGCTCCAACAGGATGCTCTTGCGGCGGTTGTTGAAGTAGTCCGCCGTCAGCTCGATCTGGTTGTCGAAGAAGCCGAGGTCGATGCCGACGTTGCGCTTGGTTTCGATCTCCCAGTGGATGTCGTTGTTGATGAAACGCAGGTCGTAAATACCGGCGCCCATGCCGTTCGAGGCTGAGGTCCCGATGCCTTGGTTGAAGGTGTGGCCCTCGGTGTTGAATGTCGCCCGGTAGAGAAAGCGGTCGGTTCCCGTATTGTCGTTACCCGTGCGGCCCATCGAGAGGCGGATTTTTGCGTTGTTCATCACCCGTTTCAGTCCCTCGGGATAGAACTTTTCGTTGGAAACGAAGTAGCTGACGCCGACGGCCGGGAAGAAGCCGAAGCGGTTCTTCTTGGCGAAAGTTTCGCTGCCGGTGTAGCCGAAACTGCCCTCGATGAAATAGCGGTTGTCGTATGAATAGGTTACGCGGCCCACGACGCTCTGTTTGCGGTAGGGAAGCACCGGATCGTTTTTTTGCTGCTCTTTCTGCATGTAGAGGATCATGGCGCTCACGTTGTGGACATAGTTGAACGTGCGCTGGTAGTTGATGGCGCCCTCGATGTATATTTTACGCAGGTAGCTCGTCGAGGTGAATTTGGGATCCTCGATTTCGGGCGATCCCGACGAGGTCGTGGTGAAGATCAGGTTGCCCTCGGCGTCGCGGCCGCTGGCGTGGTAGAGGCTCGGCCAGTAGTCGCGCAGCGTCGCCGAACTGCCGTCGTAGTCGAAGCTGACGCTTCCGCGGACGCTCAGGCCCGGGGTGATGAATTTCAGGTCCTGCTCCAGTTTGATGTTCGATTGGATTTTGACACCCCACTCCTGTCGGTAGCCCTGATTGTAGAGCATGTTGTAGGGGTTGCGGTTGTTCGAGTCGGCCTGTTTCTCGTAGGTGGCGAGCGTACCGTCGCTGTAAATGGCCGGGAAAAGGTATGAAGGCGTGTGTAGCATGAAGCTGAAGATGTCGTCGGCCGAGCGGTTGGCTGTGCGGCGGTGTACATACTGTCCCGAGAGGTCGACGCTCAGACGCGTGGTTTTGCTCACCTTCAGGTCGACGTTGCTGCGCAGGTTGTAACGTTCGAATCCGAAGTTGCTGTCGTATTTGCCGTTGGGGTTCTCCTTAAAGACGCCGTCCGACTGGTAGTAGGCCATCGAGACGAAGTATTTGGCGTTCTCGGCGCCGCCGCGGAAATTGAGCGTGTAACGCTGGCTGTGTACGGCTTTGCGGACCAGTTCGTCGATCCACTGCGTGTTCGGATAGAGGTCGTTGTCCGCGCGGTCGCGGTAGAGTTGGATTAGTGCGTCGCTGAAACTGGGCGTGAGTCCGTCGTTGGCCCGGGCTTCGTTGGCCAGTTCGAGGTAATCCCACGAATCGACGAACTCGGGCAGACGCTGCGGCGAGGCGATCGATTGCTCGATGCGGAACGAGATTTTGGGCCGCGAGATCGTACCGCGCTTGGTGGTTACGAGAATGACTCCGTTGGCACCCTCGGCGCCGTAGACGGCCGTCGCCGCGGCATCTTTCAGGATGCTGAACGTTTCGATTTCGTCGGCCTCGATGTTGTTGATGTCACGGGGAATTCCGTCGACGAGCACCAGCGGGTTGGTTCCTCCCTTGAAGGTGCTGATGCCGCGAATCCAGAACTCGGCGTCGTCGCGTCCCGGCTCGGCGCTGCGCTGGATGCTGATCAGACCTGCGAGCTGGCCTGCGAGGTTGCTCGTCAGGTTGCTCGACGAAGACGGTGGCGATCGAGCTGACCATCGCCTGTCGCTTCTGCTTGCCGTAGCCGACGACGACGACCTCTTCGAGCAGGTCCGTGTCGGATTGCAGTTTGATGTTGATCACTTCGCGTCCGTCGGTCGGGAGCGTCTGCGACAGGTAGCCGATGTAGCTGACCGTGATCTGCTGTTTGGGCAGCACGTCGATGACGAAGAGTCCGTCGGTGTTGGTCGTCGTACCGACATTGGTGTCCTTGATGTAGACGGTGGCGCCGACCAGCGGTGATCCGTCGGCGTCGGTGATGGTTCCGGTGATGCGTCGTTTCCCCGTCTGTGAGGAGGCGCCTTGTGCATAGACTGCGCCGACGTTCACCGACAGAAACATCACGAGAAGCAGGGTGAGGCCCACGCTTTTCAGGGTTCTGGCGTACCCGATGCTTGTTTTATAAAATTTTTCCATACGGTTTTAGTTGATTGATAATGATTCAGGGGTTGTCCGGGCTGTGGAAGCCCGTGGTCCGGAAGGCGGGTTCCGCCCCGGACCGAATGTTCCTTCATTCGGTCTGCTGTATTTTTTTCATAGGCATGCAGGAGAGTTTTAGGTTTGTTTTCGTGACGTTTTATTTCTGTTCGTTTGCCAGTTCGGTCAGCGCGTAGGCGCACCACATCACGGCCGCCTGCCCGTGCAGGTCGCCGGTGTATTTCTCCCGGTCGCGGTAGTATGCGTAGCTCGTGCCGGCTCCGGTTCCGCAGCAGACGTTCCGGATCTCGAAATTCGACAGCAGATAGTTCTGCAGTCCCAGCCAGCCCTTGCGGGCTACCGTGCCGTAGGTCTTCTCGTCGAGCCAGCCGTTTTTCACGCCGAGGATCATTGCATAGGTGAACATCGCCGATCCGGAGGTCTCCTCCCACATGTCGCCCTGATTGGGGTAGATCAGTTGTCCCCACAGGCCGCTGTCGTACTGATAGGCGCTCAGCGTGGCCATCATCTTTTTGTATTCGGTGAGGATGCGGTTGCGGTAGGTGTCGTATTTCGCGCTTTTGGGGAGCATTCGCAACATCTCAGGCATACCTACGGCCATCCAGCCGTTGCCGCGGGCCCAGAAAAACTTGGCGGTGGGAGCGTGGTAAAAGACCCCGTTCTCGCCCGGCAGCTCGTCAAGATAGAGGATCATCTCTTTGGCGGCCCGTTCGATGTACTTCTCGTCACCCGTGGCCAGATAGGCCTGCGACTGGAGTGCCGTAATCATGAACATGTCGTCGATCCACAGACGCGTCTGGTACGAATAACCTTGGTCGTGCCACTTCTTGGCGTTGGGCAGCTTCTCAGTGTATTTCGGATCGTCGGGCAGCTCCCACTGCTGGTCGGCGTAGCGCAAGCCCAGATCGAGATATTTTTTGATGTCCGCCTCGGCTGCTCCCCGCTGTTTCTTGATGTAGTAGATGTGGAGCGGTACGGCGCCGAAGATGTTGTAGTCCACGGCGTTGTTTTCCGTGCGGGGGATCTGCGTCACGAGGCTCTTGTTCGGCTGGATGTTTTTGTCGTCCACCTCGAGGAACTGGTCGAATTTCGCTACCAGCCGGTTGAACAGGTCGTTGTTCCCGGCCGCCTCGGCGTACCAGAAAGCTCCCAGCCATGCACAGATGTCGGGATAGGAGGTCAGCGTGCTCTTCGAACTCGAATGCATGTCGCCCCAGTTGGAGTTTCCCGAACGGATGAAGAGTTCCACGACGCCTTCGCCGACCGTTTTGGGGTCTTTTCGGTCAGGGAAGGTCACCAGATCGTAATCTTCGACTTCGGGCGTCGGATCCGGCGTGGGGGTGGGTTTCCCGCCCCCGCCGAGGGTCGCTTTCTCGCTGCACCCTGCCACGCTCAGTCCGGCGAGGGCGATTCCGAGAAGGAATGTTTTCAGCATTTTGCACATAATGGGTTCTGTTTATCTGTTTCGGGCCGGTTTGTAAGGTTTTACGTCGCAGGAAAGGGCGTAGGCGCACCACAGCATTGCGGCTTGTCCGTGCAGATCGCCGGTCAGGCGGCGGCGGTTCTGATACCAGTCAAAACTGTTTTTGGCGCCGGTTCCTTCGCAGACATTGCGCAGGTTGTCCTTCTCGTCGAGGTAGGAGAGCAGCGTAATCCATGCCTTGCGTGCGGCCGTGCCGTAGATTTTCCGGTCGAGCCAGCCGTTCTTCACGCCCAGAATCATCGCGTAGGTAAACATGGCCGTCGAGGAGGTTTCCTTCCACGAGTTGGGGTTGTCGATGATCTGCCGCCACATGCCGTCGTAGGCTTGGTAGCGCAGCAGTGTCTCCATCATCTGCAGATAAGCCGCCTTGATGCGCGGAAGATAAGGATTGTCTTTCGGGAGCATGCGAAGCATCTCGGCCATGCCTACGGCCATCCAGCCGTCGCCCCGGCCCCAGAAGTAGGGCGTTCCGGTGTGGTGGTAGAAGAGTCCGTTGGGACGCTGGATGCGGTCGAGGTAGAGTGTCATTTCACGGGCGGCGCGGTCGATGTATTTCCGCTCGCCGGTGACCAGATAGGCCTGAGCCTGCAGGTCGGTGATCATGAACATATCGTCGACCCACAGACGTGTCTGCCACGAGTATCCCTCGTCGGCGTATTTCTTCGCCTCGGAGAGCTGTTTGTAGAGCTTCGGGTCTGCGGGAAGTTCCCATTGGCCGTCGGCGTATTTCATGCCCAGCTCCAAGTATTTCGGATCGTGGTTACGCTTGTAAATCTCTAGGGGTACGGCGCCGAAGACGTAGAAGTCTACGACGTTGTGGTCCTTGGGGAAGAGGTTGGGCTGCAGGTTTTTCTGCGTGGTGAACAACGGTTCGAAACGCTCCACGAGCCGGGTGTAGAGACTGTCGTTGCCGGTTCCTGTCGTGAACCACAACGCACCCAGCCACGCGCAGACGTCGGGATAGGTAATCAGCGTCACCTTGTATTTCGAATTGATGTCGCCCCAGTGCGAGTGCGGGGTTTGGAGATAACGCTCGGTGAGCCTCACGCCGATTTCTTCGGGCTGACATCCCTTCGGGAAATGTTTCAGGTCGTAGCTTTTCTGTGCCCGGACATTCGAGGCTGCTGCGAGCAGCAGCAGGGTCTGTACGGCTAAAAGGAATTTTTTCATGCGGATTTCCGGTGTTTTATTCAGTTCGTGTTACGAATACGGGTGTTTTCAAAGGGTCTCTCCCGAGGGCAGGAGCAGCGATTCGCCCCATCCGGCGCCCTTTCCGAAGTTGGGCGTGCCGTCGGCATTCCATGTGAACTTCTCCACGAAGGGGTAGCGCTGACCCCAGCCGCCGTCGGAGTAGCGCATGGCGTGGTAGACGATCCAGTCTTCGGTTCCGTCGGGCGATTTGGTGAAGGTGCAATGGCCCAGTCCGTTGACCCCGGATACCGGTTCCTTCGTGTTGTCGCAGCGCCAGAAGACGTAGTTGCTCGATTTCTGCCAGTCGTCGGGATTCATCGGATCGCCGTCGTTCATGTCGAGCATCAGCCAGGCCAGCCGGTAGTTCTTGGTCCATGAGGGGTTGCAGGAGTAGACGATGAAGAGTTTGCCTTTCTCCTCGTTGACGAGCACGGCGGGACCTTCGTTGATTTTGCGTCCGTCCAACGTTTCCCAAGACTGCGTCGGGGTCGAAATGACGACCATCGACGAGGAGATGGTGCAGGGGTCCGACATCGTGGCGATGCGGATCTGCTGTATGTCGTCGTTTTTTCCGTTGCCCGACCAGACGGCATAGCGCTGTCCCTTCAGCTCGAAGGTCGTCAGGTCGATGGCATATTCCGTGTTCTCCACCGTGGGCTTGATGCCCTGCTGGTAGTTATAGCCCGTGAAGAGCATGCCCATATCTTCCCATTCGCCCAGCGGATCGTCGGTCTTCGAGCGGAGCACACCGCTGCGCTGCGTGCTGTAACCGTCGATTCCGTCGTAACCGCGGCGTCCGGCTGCGTAGTAGACATACCAGCGGTCGCCGATGTGGAACATTTCGGGAGCCCAGAGGTCGGCGACATTCCACGGTTTGGCGGGGCCTTCATAGGGGAGGCTCCACTTCTTGGTGGTGCTGTTGATCACGGTGAGCCGCGTGGAGCGCGAAATGGCGATGCCGTTGCCGCTCGCCTTGCAGGTGTAGTAATACTCGCCGTCCTTGACGATGTACGGGTCGGGCATCGTGGAGATATTGCCTCCGAGGGTGACGGGGTTGGTGAAGGTCAGTGCCGACTGCGTGATGAGGATCTCGACCGGATTGACGCCGTCGGCCGTGAAGCGGACGGTTCCTATGCGTTTCTCCGTGTCGTTCTCCTCGAAGGAGATGCGTACCGAGAGGTCGCCCTTGCCGCTGCTGCGGTCTACGCTGAGCCATTTGCTGCGCGGTTCGGCGACCCATTCGGCGTTCGACGAAACGAATACTTCGAGCGATCCGGCCTTGTTGGCGACCATCTTCTCGTTGAAATTGAGTCGGAGGTACGGTTTCCCGGAGTTGCCGCCGCCGGAATCGTCTTTGCTGCAGTTGCTGCAGCATAACATTGTCGAAACGATGGCCAGAAGGGCCGTTAAAAAGAAAAATGTGCGTTTCATATTCAGTTTGTTTTAAAAGTTAGTCCATTGTAATCCGGCGGAGCCATTCGCGCCGGGTGGTCGTACCGTCGGCCGTTATTTCCTGTCCGGCGAGCGAGCTCCAGAGGCGCGCCGTGCGTTCGTCGAGCGGGCGGTCGAGTCCGGCCTCCCATTCGGGGAAGAAACCCCGCAGCGCCAGCCGCTGTACGGCGGTATAATCGGGATCGCCGGGTTGCAGGTCCCGCAGGTAGACCAGTACCGCTCCGTGACGGAGCAGGTGTTCCTGCAGCGAGTCCACGGTGATTTCGCGGACGTTCCTGCGGCTGTCGATCGTCAGCGCGGCGGCTGTTCCGGCGGCTTCGCCCAGAGCCATCCAGCAAGGCTCCATGCGCAGGGTCGAGAAGCCGACATGGCTGCCCGAAACGGCCACCGGGAAGAGCAGGTTCTCGACGCGCCGGGGAACCATCACGCCGTAAGGAACCGTGTAGACCGCCGTGGGATGGCTGAAGAAGCCGTCGAGGTGTATGTGTCCCGGTTCGCGCTTGCGCACGGCGTGCGAGTCGAGGGCGTAGTGGCTTGCGGTGACCGAACTGCGGTGGAGCGGCGGACGCTTCCCTTCGGCTTGGGGCAGGGCGTCGTTGGCGGTGAAGAAATGACACCCTTCCAATCGCCGGCCTTCGCGGACGTAGACTTGGCGCGGGAATCCGCCGTTGTCGCGGTATTCGTCGGCGGCGAGACCCCACCGGAGGCAGGCTTCGCGGAAATGCGGCGGCAACGCCTCGTCGTGCTGGGCGAACCACAGCAGTCCCAGCGTATAGTCGCGCAGACGCGCTGCAAACTGGTCGCGCCACGCCCAGCCGGCCGTCGGCCACAGCCAGTTCTCTTCGGGCAGGTCCGTGGAGATGAGCGCGAGATGCTGGTTGTTGGCGTCGGTCTTGGCGTTCGGCAGGCGGGTCATGCTCGTGATCTTGGCCATGCCCCAGACGTCGCCGGGCGCGGCGGTCCGCTCTCCGGATTCGATGCGCCGGCGGTTCCGGGCGATCGCCGCCGAATCCGCCGTGCGGTAACGGGCGTCCGTATTGCGTCCGTCCAACACGTCGCCGACCAGCGAGACATATTCTTCGCGGTTGTAGTTTTCGGGTTTGGGAGTCGCCAGCCGGTTGTCGGGATTGTCCGTCAGGCAAAGCCGGTAGTTGTAGGCTTGGATGGCGTCGTCGCCCTCGTAGGTCGTACCTTCGGCGTCGGGGCCGTGCTTCCACCAGCGGTAGATCTTTCCGGCGCACGGTTCGCCGTATTCGGCGGCTCCCTCGCGTCCGGTCCGGAACGGAACTCCGGCTGCGGCGCCCAGATCGCCTTCGTAGGTGGCGTCGATGAACAGGGTGCCGCGGTAGCGCTCCTCGCGGCCCGTCGCACGGTCGAGGATGCGGACCGAGACGATCCGGTCGCCCCGCTTCTCGACCCAACGCGATTCGGCGTCGAACTGGCGGCCGGTCAGCACCGTGATGCGTCCGGGACCGGCTTCGGCGAGCATCCGTCCGAAGGTATCCGCCGCCACCGACGGCTCGAAATGGTATCCGTCGCTGCAATCGCGCGCCTGTTGCGAATCGGCTCCGTATTTTTCCGTGTAGTGGGCTTTGTTCAGCGCGATGAAGCGCGCGAACAGTCCCGCCGTGGCGCCTCGCGTGGCGATGTCCGTGGCCCCCAGTCCGTTGACCGGAAGTCCGCCGATGTGGGCCGAACGTTCCAGAATGACGCTGCTTTTCCCTTCGCGTGCGGCGGCGATGGCGGCAGTGATCCCCGCGGGGGTTCCGCCTACGATCACCACGTCGTAGGTGTATGTGCGGGCTTGGGTTCCCAAGGCCAGCATGAGGAACAGGATATGCAGCGGGAGTCTCACGGACGCTGGATTTTGACCTTGAATTCCCGGGTGTCGAGGTTGAAGCCCCTCACGACGAGCGCATATTCCGCTTCGGGGAGTTTGTCGAGCGCCGTTTCGATGCGGATTGTCCGGCTTTCGCCCGGCATCAGGCAGAGGAAGTTGTCGGTGTAGAACGAGGGCCGCACGGGCTTGCGCCGCCCGTCGAGCCACTGCACCTGCGTGAAGAAGGCCACGGTCCGCCCGGTGTTTTTCAGCCGGAGGTCGATGTAGTGGCGTTCGCCGTCCACAGAGGTTTCGTACGATGCGGCGACCCGGGTCCGGGCCAGCTTGCCGAGCGACTGGAATCCCGCCGTCGCCGGGCCGGTGAGTGTGTTGGCGCCCTTGTATTCGTTGTCCGAACGCCAGTAGAAGTTGCTGCCAGCCTGCTTGCCGCGTTCGTCGAAGAGTTTCAGCTTGATGAACTGCACCGGGGTCTTCGACGCCGAGAAGTCCAGCATCAGCACGTCGTTCGCAACTCCGTCCTCCGGAAGGTCCACGACCGCCGACTGTGAATCGATGCGCCGCATGTCGAGGTCGTAGACCTCGGCTGTGACCCGGTAGCCGCGGTATGCGCGGTAGTGGTCGTTGACCACCGATACCGTATTTTTCAGGTAGTCGAACTGCGGGTGGAGGGGTTCGCAGGCGTTCTGTGCGGCGTAAAGCGCTGCGGTGGGTTCGAGCGACCAGTCCCACATGCGCCCGGCAACCTGACGGACGGCCGAATTGTGGTACCAGTAGAGGAATCCCGACGTGTAGCGGTCGCCGTAGCCGAACTTGTTGTAGTTCCAGACCTCCCAAATGCTTTTATAGTTCATGGCGCCGAGGAACTGCGCCTTTTCGGCGAACTCCTCGATGCTCTGCGAAGGTCCGTATTCGTTGGTCATGTCGGTGTAGAGCGTCGACATGAGGTGGAATCCGTTGCCGTCGGAATAGTCCCAGACCGCCTTGTTGACGGGCCACAGGTCCTTCTCGTCCATCATTTCGCGCAGGCACTCGACCGTCGGCAGACACGGGGCGCCGTATTCGGGGTTGAAGCCGTAGACGCGGCTGCCGCGCGGGGAGGCCTTGTCCTCGTAGTGGCTCATGATGTTGACCTGCTTGTAGGGGCTGCCGTCGTGTACGCCGCCGCACTCCGACTGCATCTGGTAGCCGCGCGTGCCGTCGAGCCTTTCGAGCAGCCGTTCCATCTGCGGCATCTCGGTGCTCTCGTTCGACGAGACATAGTAGGCCAGCGAGGGGTGGTTGCGGATACGCTTCACCGTGGAGACCACGTT
>ERZ827528.1401-NODE-1401-length-25082-cov-33.739881_pt1 | contig 25082 bp, 21 predicted proteins | sample MGYA00519768_ERZ827528 | MGnify/ENA primary metagenome ERZ827528 (study PRJEB31778, sample SAMEA3449343) | human gut metagenome | biome: human gut; feature: human-associated habitat; material: faeces | place: United Kingdom | collected 2010/2012 ...
ACTATATTTCAATAATTTCAAAGAACTATTTATCCACTTTTACGGGACAGTAGTGTCTTCAACATTTTAATTTCAATGCCAATGAACAATTCTTGCCTGTTTACCAGTGGGCAAGAGAAGACAATAAGAAAGTTGCCTGTCTGGATTCTTTTGCCGAACAGTTTCTTCCAAAATGTCATTTAGGTGAAATGATCAGCCGTTACATGGTGCTGATAGCCAGTGAACAGAAATTACTGATTATGCGCCCGTATCAGATTTATGCCGTAAAAGCTATTGTCAGGTGCATTGAAGAAAATCGAGGAAATGGTTACATCTGGCATACGACAGGAAGTGGTAAAACACTAACTTCTTTCAAAGCTTCTACTTTGTTGAAAGATAATCCAGATATCGAAAAATGTTTGTTTGTGGTAGACCGCAAGGACCTTGACAGGCAAACACGGCAAGAATTCAACCGCTTTCAAGAGAATTGCGTGGAAGAGAACACCAATACCGGTACATTAGTCCGCCGGATGTTATCAACCGATTATGCCGACAAAGTGATTGTTACTACGATTCAGAAACTGGGAATAGCGTTGGACCCTAACAATCGGAAAAACTATAAAGAACAATTACTGCCATTAAAGGATAGCCGCATTGTCTTTATATTCGATGAATGTCATCGATCTCAGTTTGGCGATAATCACAAAGCCATAAAGGAATTTTTCCCTCATGCACAACTCTTTGGTTTCACGGGGACACCTATCTTTGATGATAATGCAACCTATACGAAAGTCGATGGAGAGACGGCATCTTATAAAACGACAGATGATATTTTTGAGAAACAACTGCATGCCTATACCATAACCAATGCCATTGAGGATAAAAATGTGCTTCGTTTTCATGTAGATTATTTCAGACCTGATGAAAATAACCCACGTAGAGCAGATGGCAGCATTAAAAAACAGGCCATTGTCGAAACAATTTTATCCAAGCATGATGCGGCTACTAATCAGAGACGTTTCAATGCTATTCTTGCTACTTCGTCTATTAATGACGCCATTGAATATTACCAGTTGTTCAAACAGATGCAGGAACAGCGTAAACTAGAAGACCAATCATTCGAACCGCTGAATGTGACTTGTGTATTCTCTCCACCTGCCGAAGGGAATCCTGACATTAAGCAAATTCAAGAAGACTTGCAGCAGGAAAAGATAGACAATGAACAAGAGCCTGAAAGGAAAAAACAGGCGTTGAAGAAGATTATTGACGATTATAACGGGCAATATGGCACTAACCATGTCATCGAAGAGTTTGATTCCTACTACCAGGATGTGCAGCAGCGCATCAAAGACCAGAAGTATAGCAATAAAGATTATCCGCATATTAACAAAATAGATATTACCATTGTAGTAGATATGCTGTTAACAGGTTTTGATTCGAAATTCCTTAATACGCTGTATGTAGATAAAAAGTTGGTTTATCACCATTTGATACAAGCATTTTCTCGTACTAACCGTATTTTGAACGACACAAAACCTTACGGAAATATTTTGGACTTCCGCGGACAACAAAGCGCAGTGGATGAAGCCATAGCTCTATTTTCTGGCAGCGAAAAAGACGTAGCCAGACGGATATGGTTAGTGGAACCGGCTTCAAGTATCCAGAGGAAATACAAGGAAGCTGTGGCTGGTTTACGTAAGTTTATGCAATCATATAACCTTGAATTCAATGCTTCCGAGGTGGTTAACCTAAAGGGAGATGAAGCAAAGGCTGGTTTTATCAATCATTTTAAGGAAGTGCAACGTTATAAGACGCAACTTAATCAGTACGTTGATTTTGATGCTGCCGACACGTCTCTGCTATCAGATTCACAATCCGAATATGGTTTCACAGACGATGATTTGCTTGCTTTCCGAGGAGCTTATCTGAATTTGGCCTACAGCCTGAAGAAAAAACGAGAAAAAACTTCAGAACCCGTTTCCCCAGAGATTGAGGATTTGGATTTTGAGTTTGTACTATTTGCTTCTGCCATGATTGACTATGACTATATCATGGACCTTATTGCAAAACAGTATGGTGGTACAGGCGTTAAGGTAAAACTGACACGCGAACAGCTGGTGAACCTTGTCTTATCAAACTCCAATCTGATGGATGAACGCGACGACATCATCGCCTATATCAACAGTTTGGAAGAGGTGAACGGCAAAACGGAGCAGGAAATCAAAGAAGGCTACAGTTATTTTAAAGAAGAAAGGTATGCAAAGGAGATAGATTCGATAGCCCGTAAATACGAAATCACTACAGAATCATTAAATGATTTTATCCATGGTATTATGGAGCGGAAGATTTTCGATGCTGAAAAGTTGAACGATTTGCTTGCTCCGCTCAATTTAGGGTGGAAAGCACGGGCCAAAGTTGAATCAGCCTTGATGACGGATTTAATTCCACTCTTAAAACGTAAAGCAGAAGGGGAAGAAATATCAGGATTATCAGCGTATGAAGAATAAGGATATGGAAAAGGGAAATGAAATAAAGACGATAGTTCCAGCCCTAAGATTTTCTGAATTTATAACGGGAAAACATTGGTATATAAGTAAAATAAAAGACATTTACCAAATAACAAGAGGTCAGGTTCTTGCAGTCAGCCTTGTCAAAGAGATAAAGGACGACATATATATTTATCCAGTATATTCCTCCCAAACCAAAAATGGTGGATTAGTTGGCTATTATAAGGATTATCTATATGAAAATGCAATAACATGGACAACAGATGGAGCCAATGCAGGAGATGTCAATTATAGGGACGGAAAATTCTATTGCACAAATGTTTGTGGGGTTTTATTAAATCAAAAAGGATTTTCCAATAAATGTATGGCTGAAATTATAAACTCAGTTACGAGAAATTATGTATCATACGTTGGAAACCCTAAGCTAATGAATGGAGTAATGGGGGACATAATAATAAGTGTTCCCCCCACAATAGAAGAGCAGCAAAAAATCGCCGATTGTCTCTCTTCTCTTGATGAATTGATTGAAGTAACTGCCCAAAAAGTTGATGCATTGAAAGAACATAAAAAGGGATTGATGCAACGATTATTTCCTGCGGAGGGAAAGAATGTGCCTGATTTGAGATTTCCAGAATTTCAAGGAGCAAAAGAATGGAAAGAATGTTCACTCGATGAATATTTTGATTTTAAACAGGGATTTCAGTGTCCTATAGAAGAACAATATGATAAACAGGAGCTTGGAATGGTTAGGTTTATCAGAATAATAGATTTAACTCAACCATCTACTCCATATAGATATATCAATGACCCAGGTAATCAATATTATATTAATAGAGAAAATTTGTTTATGGTAAGATATGGAGATCCGGGATTAGTAGGCATTGGTTATGAAGGAATTATTGCAAATAACCTTTTTCAGTTGATACCGAAGAAGAAAATAAATCCATATTTTTTCTATTTCTTATTTTCAAAAGAAAAAACAAGAATAAAAGGGCTGTCTTCTTCAACTTCACTGTCTGCTATAAACTTTACATCTTTAAAAGCACTTAAAATTGTAGTGTCACAGAATACAGATGAACAACAAAAAATTGCTAATTGCCTTTTCTCTCTTGATGAATTGATAGAGGCAACATCTCGAAAAGTAGAAATATTGAAAGAACATAAGAAAGGATTGATGCAACAATTATTCCCCAAGATCTAATTTATAAAAATATGGATTTATCGCAGATAGCCAAACAGATAAAGGATGCTTCAGAAAACATCTTTCTGATTTATGCATTCAATTCAACAGGGAAGACACGTCTTTCCGTTGAATATAAAGAAGCCGCCAGGAATATGGATGGTCGTCAAACAGGCGTTTACTATAATGCTTTTAGTGAAGATTTGTTTGTTTGGGACAATGAACACATAAAATTGGATATTGTTTCCTGTAGTTTGAACCAATATCATAGCCAACTGAACGAGCGGGATGTTATAGAAAAATTGAAACCTTACAATCCTAAGTACGATTTTTTGTTCAAATCCTATGATAACCCAGAACAAGGATTTGCTTCCATTTCTTTTTTCATGAAAGGCGATGAAGAGCAACATCCGGTTAAAATTTCCAGAGGAGAAGAACGTATATTTATATGGTGCTTCTTTCTGGCCTTGCTTGAGGTGGACAGCTGGACGGGAGAGCAAAGCGATTACTTCTTTATTGACGATCCTGTCTCCAGTATGGACGACCATAATATCTTTATCACAGCATTCACTCTGATAAACTTGATTGAAAAGCATTTTGAAAAGAAAAAAATAATCATCACAACACATCATATAGGATTAGCTACTATTCTTAGCGATTGGCTGTCCAAAGGAGAAAAATCTGATAAGTTTAAAGCGACCCGAAGAGGTGAGAAAAATAAATATAAGATTTCAATTCTTGAAAAGATTGGAGACCAATACGAACTATCCAATCCAAGAAATAGTGTTTTACTCTATCATTTAAGAGTTCTGCAAATATTGGATACAGCCATTCAGGAAGATTCTTTGGAAGTATATCACCTTGCTTTATTAAGACAAGTGCTGGAAAATATAGCTTCATTTTTAGGCAAAGGACAATTTCAGTATGTTCTTCAGCAAATTGGATTTACGGAAGAAACTGATAGAATGGCTAATATTATTAATGCCTTAACGCACCAAAAAGTTTACTATCCACAAGCTGGTGTGATGGTTCCAGATAATAAACAGATTCTTATTGAAGTTTTTGATGCGTTAATGAGAAAATATCATTTTGTCTTGCAACCATAATTTAAAAGTATATGACAGCAATAGAACAACATAAATTAGGAAAAGTCCTTTGGGCGATAGCCGATGCATTGCGCGGCTCCATGATGGCCGATGATTTTCGCGACTATATGCTCTCGTTTATCTTCCTACGCTATCTTTCGGAGCAATATGAAGAGGCTGTAAAGAAAGAGTTGGGAAGTGATTATCCTGAAACCTCCCTAGAGAATATAACTAAGTTGAAAGCCAATACTCCTTTACAAATATGGTACGACGAAAATCCTGATGACATAACTGAGTTCGAGCAGCAAATGCGCCGTAAGGCCCATTATGTGATACTGCCCAAATACTTGTGGGGGAATATTGTAGAATTGGCTCGTACACAAGACAAGGAATTGCTCGACACATTGGAAAAAGGATTTAAGTATATCGAGGAACAATCGTTCGACAGTTCGTTCCGTGGATTGTTCTCGGAAATCAATCTGCATTCCGACAAGCTGGGCAAGACATACGAAGAGAGAAACACCATGCTTTGTAAGGTTGTTACGGAAATAGCCAAGGGTATTTCGGAGTTTTCTACCTCAACGGATTCATTGGGTGATGCTTATGAGTATCTGATTGGTGAGTTTGCAGCCAACTCAGGACAAAAGGCTGGAGAGTTTTATACGCCTCAAATGATATCTTCTATTCTTTCCAAGATTGTATCATTGGATAGCCAAGACCCAACTACCGGGAAAAAAACAAAGATTGATCGTGTGCTTGATTTTGCATGTGGTTCAGGCTCTTTGCTGTTGAATGTGCGCCACGAAATGGGAAAGCATGGAATAGGGAAAATTTACGGGCAGGAAAAGAACATTACAACCTACAACTTGGCCCGCATGAACATGTTGCTGCACGGAGTCAAGGATACAGAGTTCGAAATACATCATGGAGACTCTTTGCTGAATGATTGGGATATTTTGAACGAAATGAATCCTGCCAAAAAGATGCAGTTTGACGCAATCGTTGCCAATCCTCCTTTCAGTTATCGTTGGGAGCCGACAGAAGAAATGGGGAAGGATTTCCGTTTCAAGAACTATGGCCTTGCACCCAAATCTGCGGCCGATTTTGCATTCCTGCTCCATGGCTTCCACTTCTTGCATGAGAACGGAACAATGGCTATCATTCTGCCTCATGGCGTCTTGTTCAGAGGCGGTAAAGAAGAACTGATTCGCAAAAAGCTCTTGAATGATGGCAATATTGACGCAGTTATCGGTCTACCGTCCAATCTGTTTTACTCAACGGGTATTCCAGTTTGCATCTTAGTGCTGAAAAAATGCAAGAAAAACGATGATGTACTGTTCATTAACGCAAGTGAATATTTTGAGAAGGGAAAGAGGCAGAACGCATTGCGTGATTCAGATGTAAAAAGAATTGTAGAAACGTACCAATACAGAAAAAATATTGAACGATACTCACGTTGTGTATCCATGTGCGAAATCAAAGACAATGATTACAACCTGAATATCTCCCGCTATGTAAGTACAGCCAAAGAAGAGGCTCCCATTGACTTGGCAGAAGTACATAAACAGCTTGTTGATATAGACAGTAAAATAGAAGATGCGCGGAACAGACATAATGCTTTCTTGAAAGAGTTGGGATTGGATTTAATTTAATTCATTTATTGGATTATGAAAGATTTAATTGAAAAGGCTCAGCAGTATATTCTTCAAGAACCTCAATGTAAAAAAGATATATTTATGGGTCTCTGCTCTCTGAATTATATTATGCACCATAACAGCATTGTGTATACATACGCTGTTATGGTATTCAGTTTAGTTTCCACAATATCGTGGAAACTACTGAAATAAAAGAGTTCATAAAATCTACAAAAAATTCTCCTGTTGAATGGGATGGTATCAGATTGCAACCTATTGCTGATAGGTTATTTATGCTGGCAACAGATTTTTTGGCCGATATGATTACCGCGGAACAAATAAGAAATCAATTTGAATATATCATAAAAGTTAACTGATTATAGGTAAATTAGAGTAGAAGCGTAGAACAAACACGATGAATAGAATAATACTTATTGGAAATGGATTTGATTTAGCACACAATCTTCCTACTAAGTATGAAGATTTCATAAACTGGTATTGGGGGAACATTGCTCGTCGTTTTTATTTCAACCTTAGCAATGTATATACGGATTGTTTGTGTTCTTTAAAAATAAAGCGTTCTACATGGGGAGAATTTGCTTATAATAATTATAGCATTTTACATCCCAGGCCTTATCATGAATATATCAAAGATATAATGAATGATAAGGAAAATTTTGAGGTACAATTAACCCCTTTTCTTCAAAATATTTGTCAATCAATAGCCACTAAAGGGTGGGTGGATATTGAAAATGAGTATTATTATTTGCTTAATCAGTGTACTTTTTCTCCACTCCCATTCGAATATAAAGATTTGAATGAACAATTAAGTTTTATTCAAACACAATTGGTCGAATACCTGAGCTCTATCAAAATTGACAAAACAATAATAAATAGTGGAATAAAAGATAAAATATATAGCCCTATTAATCCTAAGGATATATCTGTACAAGATAAAATGTCTTTAGAGAAACATTTTAAGTATTGGCTACAAGCTAGTGAAAAAGAATGGGGTTTTCGACTTTATCAATATGGAATAAAAGACAGGCAGAAAGTTTCTGCTATTTATGAGTTCATACATAAGTATTCAGAGAAACTTCCAGAAGATCATTTATTAATCGATTTAAGACATTATCCTGAAGAATTCTTATTGCCCAATAACATTATGCTACTTAGTTTCAACTATACAGATACAGCATGTTACTACCGAATTAAGAACGAAGGATTCAGTTTAAACTATATACATGGGAAACTATCTAATCCTGAAAGTATTATATTCGGTTATGGAGATGAGCTGGATGGTCATTATCATCAACTTCTTGAGCAAAATAAAAATGATCTTTTAAATAATATCAAATCTATAAGATATTTAGAATCAGATAATTACAGAAATATCTTATCATTTATAGAATCAGAACCATATCAGGTTTTTGTTATGGGACATTCATGTGGTAATTCAGACAGGACATTACTTAATACTCTTTTTGAACATCAAAACTGTGTGTCTATAAAGCCTTTTTATTATGTAAATAAAAATGGAGTAGATAATTATTTGGATATTGTAAAAAATATATACCGTAATTTTACAGATATGAAGTTAATGAGAGCAAAGGTAGTTAATAAAAGTTTTTGTGAGCCTCTTTCTTAGTTCCCTTTTGTTTTTCACTTTCCACAATTCGGGTATAAACATCTGTAAATGGTATACATTCTTCCCATATTAATCGGTTAACTTTGCCATTGAAAAAGAAGACAAACCAATAACTCATACCATTATGAAAATACAAATGCTCCTTGCGCTTGCCGCATGGGTAATAAATAGTACAACTATTATGGCACAGGAAACGATTAAACAGACGGCTGGACGCGACCAGCTGGGAGATTTTGCTCCTAAATTCGCGGAACTTAATGATGATGTACTTTTCGGTGAGGTGTGGAGCCGTACCGACAAACTCGGTCTGCGCGACCGGAGTCTGGTCACCATCACTTCACTTATCAGTCAGGGTATTACCGACAGTTCACTGACTTATCACTTGCAGACTGCCAAGCAGAACGGTATCACCCGTACGGAAATCTCGGAAATTATTACGCACATTGCCTTTTATGCCGGATGGCCGAAAGCATGGGCCGCTTTCCGTCAGGCCAAGGAAGTTTGGGCGGAAGATGTAACCGGAGAAGAGGCAAAGGCAGCTTTCCAGCGCGAAATGATTTTCCCAATCGGAGAACCGAATACCGCATTTGCACAATACTTTATCGGTCAGAGTTACCTGGCTCCGGTTTCGAAGGAACAGGTGCCAGTATTCAATGTGACCTTTGAACCGGGATGCCGCAACAACTGGCATATTCACCGGGCGACTAAAGGCGGCGGACAGATGCTTATCGGAGTGGCTGGCCGTGGATGGTATCAGGAAGAAGGCAAACCTGCCGTGCAGATTCTGCCGGGCACGGTGATTCATATTCCTGCCGGCGTGAAACACTGGCACGGGGCAGCAGCCGACAGCTGGTTTGCACACCTGGCATTCGAAGTAGAAGGAGAAAACACTTCGAACGAATGGCTGGAACCTGTCTCAGACGAAGAATATAGTAAACTGCAATAATCTATCCAGCGTCATTGGCCTTTCGCTTTGTCGGGGCCGATGACCTTTCTCTCTTCCCTTTTCTGTCACCTACATTTTTATTTATGAAGAGAATCTTGTTATTCCCGCTTCTGCTTTTTGCCGGCATGACCCTGTTTGCCTGCAATCCTTCGGACGATACCCCGTCTGCACCTGAAACGAACACACCCGAACAGTCGGGGAATGCTGGAGACAGTGAAACCAATGAACATCCTGAAAACGATGAAAATGAAGATACTCCTATGGAAAATAATACACTTAAACTGACCGTGAACGGTCGCTCTTTTACAGCTACATTAGTAAAGAATTCATCTACAGAGGCGCTGATGAAACAATTGGCGCAAGGAAGTGTAGACATTCGCATGAATGATTATGGAGATATGGAAAAGGTGGGTTCTTTAGGCTTTTCCTTGCCAAGAAATGACCGGCAGACAACCACAGCTCCCGGCGATCTGATTCTGTATCAGGGCAACTCGTTTGTCATTTATTACGATACGAATTCATGGAACTTTACCCGCTTGGGAAAGGTGGATGGCGTGTCCAGCCGCAATGAGATGTTGGATTTGCTGGGTGGTAAAGGAGAAGTTACCGTAACCCTCTCGCCAGTAGAATAAAAAACTTGATAAAAAGAATTAGAATAAGGTCTTGCTCAGGGGCAATTATATTGGCTCTGAGCAATTTGTTTTTTAATAGGATTTTTTACTTTTGCATCCTTTTACGTGTATACAATTAATTGACGACTTGAATGAAAAAACGAACGATACCTGTTTTACTGCTCGGCCTGGCCTGCCATGCTGGAATGGCTCAGAAACCACAACGAGATACACTTTCATTGACAAGCAAGATTCACCAGATAGATGAGGTGGTAGTGACCGGCGCACGCCATGAAACGGATGTGCGACATCTTTCACAGACCGTGTCGGTCGTGGGGCGTGCCCAGATAGAAAGTGCCTTGCAACCGTCTTTGTTGCCCGTGCTTACTGAGCAGGTACCCGGTCTCTTCGTTACTTCGCGGGGCATCATGGGCTACGGCGTGTCAACCGGAGCGGCGGGCGGAATTTCTCTGCGCGGACTGAGTGGAGGTACGGCCCGGTTGATGGTTATGATTGACGGCCATCCGCAATATGCCGGGATTTTCGGTCATCCGATAGCCGATGCCTACCAATCGTTTCTGGCCGAGCGTGTAGAGGTGCTCAGAGGACCGGCTTCGGTACTTTACGGTTCGAATGCTATGGGAGGCGTAATTAATATTGTAACACGGAAGATGCAGGAAGATGGGATTGATACACACCTTCATGCAGGTTACGGTTCGTATAACACGCTGGAAACGGAACTGACCAATCGTGTCCGCAAGGGACGGTTCTCGAGTGTGGTATCGGGCTCCTACAATCGTACCGACGGGCATCGGACCGATATGGGATTTGAACAGTGCGGAGGATATGCCAAGCTGGGATATGAAGTGGCTGAACACTGGAACCTGCGTGGAGATGTAAACGTGACACATTTCAATGCCTCCTATCCCGGTCCGGTGACGGCTCCACTGCTCGACGGTGACCAGCGCATTACGCGTGGAGTAACTTCTTTTGCCATGGAAAACCGCTACGAAAAGACTTCCGGCGCATGGAGCTTCTTCTATAACTGGGGGAACCACTGGATTAACGACGGGTACACTCCTTCTGCCGGAGAGGGTCCGCAAGATGCCCGCTTCAACTCACGTGACCACATGATGGGTATCTCGCTCTATCAAAGTACCCGATTCTTCAAGGGAAACCGCATTACCTTTGGTTTCGACTGGTTCCGCTACGGAGGACATGTGTGGAATGAGTATGTGAGTGGAGAAAATGCAGGTACGTCTGCCGACCTGGTGGACAAGCAGGAAGATGAGCTGGCTGGATACGTGGACTTTCGTCAGGACATCCGTTCGTGGCTGACGTTCAATGCCGGACTTCGGGTAGACCATCATTCGCGTGTAGGAACGGAATGGGTGCCGCAGGTCGGTCTGGCTTTTCATCTGCCACAGGCTATAGAACTGAAGGCATCGGCCTCAAAAGGCTTCCGCTACCCTATCCTTCGGGAAATGTACATGTTCCCGCCACAAAACCCTGACCTGCAACCGGAATCTATGTGGAACTATGAACTGGCTTTCTCACAGCGATTGATGAACGGCAGACTGCAGTATGGTGTCAATCTGTTCTTCATTGACGGGAAAAACCTTATCCAGACGTTACCGAATCCTAACGGAAGCGGTATGCTGAACCAGAACTCCGGAGAGATAGAGAATGCGGGTGTAGAAGTACAGGCTGCCTACCGTATCGACCGCCACTGGTCGGTAGACGGAAATTACAGCTACCTTCATATGAAGAATCCGGTCATCGCCGCTCCGGAACATAAGCTTTACGCCGGAGCCAGTTTCTCCCAAGGACGCTGGAACGTGTCTACGGGTCTGCAATACATTGCTGGACTTTATACGCAGACGGCCCCCGTGGTGACTGAAGATTTCGTGCTTTGGAACCTGCGTGCCACCTTCCGTGTGAACCGCTGGCTGGACATCTGGGCACGTGGTGAAAACCTGTTGGCACAGAAATATGAAATCAATGCCGGGTATCCCATGCCGCGTGCCACTGTGATGGCCGGAATCAATCTCAATTTTTAGGATAAGTTTGTGAAATTCATAAGTTCTGCCTATTTTTGCTCTCATTATGAAAAAGACAATCACTTCTCTCCTACTGGTGTGGGCGATAGGCTCATGCGGTACATCTTTCCTTCAGGCACAGACCGCCGTAGAAAAAGGTCTGAAAAGTATCAACCGCCCTTCTGCCGAGGCCATTGTAGGTTTTCTGGCCGATGACGCGCTGCAAGGACGTGAAGCCGGTATGATTGGCTCACGCGTGGCAGCCCGCTACTTGGTTTCCTGTCTTCAAGAAGCTGGCATCGCTCCTCTGTATGATGATTCATATTACCAGCCTTTCGAAGCCTGTGCCAAGGAACGGCAGCAGAAAGGCCGTTGGCAGGTACACCCTGATTCCATTGCCCAGTTGAAGCAGGGTACGCACCGCTCGCTCCGCATGGCTAATGTGTTAGGTATGATTCCGGGAGAACGGACCAATGAGTACGTAGTGGTAGGCGCGCATTTCGATCATCTGGGTATTGATGAAACACTGGCAGGTGACAAAATCTACAACGGAGCCGACGACAATGCGTCGGGTGTATCGGCCGTGATGCAGATTGCCCGTGCTTTTCAGGCCAGTGGCAAAAAGCCCCTGCGCAACGTCATCATCGCATTTTGGGATGGAGAAGAGAAAGGACTTTTAGGCTCTAAGTATTTCATGCAGCACTGCGATTTTGTAAAGGATATCAAAGGTTATCTGAATTTCGATATGATTGGCCGGAACAATCGGCCGGAACAACCTGAACACGTGGTGTATTTCTATACGGAAGCACATCCGGCACTGGGCCAGTGGCTCAAGGACGACATTGCCCGTTACGGGTTGAAACTGCAACCGGATTACCGCCCGTGGGACCGTCCGGTGGGAGGAAGCGACAATGCTTCGTTTGCCGTACACGACATTCCCATCATCTGGTATCACACTGACGGACATCCGGATTACCACCAGCCTTCTGACCATGCCGACAAGCTGAACTGGGAGAAGGTGGTGGAAATTACCAAGGCTTCTTTCCTTAACGCCTGGAACTTGGCTAACGAGAAATCGTATTAAGCCGTCAGCAGATACCGAACAGTTTCATGTCCGCTTCGGGGGTAGTAATGCCTCCGATGCCGAACTGTTCTACCAGTACTTTGGCTACGTTTGGTGAGAGGAAAGCCGGTAAGGTAGGCCCTAGGTGAATATGTTTCACGCCCAGGCTCAATAGGGCCAGCAGGACGATGACCGCCTTCTGTTCGTACCAGGCAATGTTGTACACGATAGGGAGTTCGTTGATGTCGTTCAACTGGAAGACTTCCTTCAGCTTCAGGGCAATGACGGCCAGTGAGTAGCTGTCGTTACATTGTCCGGCATCAAGTACACGGGGAATTCCTTGAATATCGCCTAACGGAAGCTTGTTGTAACGGTACTTCGCGCAACCGACCGTAAGGATGACCGTATCTTTCGGAAGTGCCTGAGCAAAGTCGGCATAGTAGTCGCGGCTCTTCATACGTCCGTCACATCCGGCCATGACCACAAACTTGCGAATGGCACCGCTCTTTACGGCTTCTACTACTTTGTCAGCCAGTTGCATTACCTGATTATGGGCAAATCCGCCGATAATCTCTCCCTGCTCCAGTTCTACAGGCGGCTGGCATTGTTTGGCCAGTGCGATGACCTCTGAAAAATCCTTGTGGCCGTCGGCATCTGTGGCAATATGCTTGCATCCGGGATACCCCGTCGAATTGGCCGTAAACATCCGTTCCTTATAAGTCGCATTTTCCAGTGGCGGCACGATACAGTTGGTGGTGAACACAATCGGGCCATTGAATGCCGTAAACTCTTCGCGCTGCTTCCACCAGGCATTTCCATAGTTTCCTACAAAATGCTTGTATTTCTTGAAAGCCGGATAATAATGTCCCGGAAGCATTTCGCTATGCGTATACACGTCAACTCCCGTACCTTCAGTCTGGCGCAAAAGCTCCTCCAGGTCGTGCAAGTCGTGTCCGCTGATCAGGATACCTGGATTCTTCCCTACTCCGATGTTTACCTTCGTCAGTTCCGGATGCCCGTAGCGGGTGGTGTTGGCACGGTCCAGCAAAGCCATTACCTGTACTCCGTACTGTCCAGCCTCAAGTACCAAAGCCACGAGTTCGTCTGCTCCCATTGTCTGTGTGGTAATACGCGCCAAAGCCGATTGCATAAAGGCATGAATGGCCTCGTCGGCAAATCCCAGGCGCATGGCATGTTCGTGGTAAGCTGCCATTCCCTTTAGTCCGTACATCAGCAGTTCTTTCAACGAGCGAAGGTCCTCGTTCGGTTCTCTCAACACTCCTACGAAAGCTGACTTGGACAGGTATTCTTCCTCCTTACCGTTCCATGTCAGTTCATCCGCTTCCGATAGGACGATACCTGCTTCCACGGCACGTGCCTTCAGACGATCGCGCAGTTCCAGTCCCTTTCTCACACGAGCCAGGATACTTTCATCGTCAAAATTGGCATTGGTAATTGTAGAGAAAAGTGCGTCGGTGACAAACTCATTCGTACCGGCTTCCACTTCGTATCCCTTCGTGCGCAAGGTATCGGCAGCCACCGATACGCCACGTACCACAAAAAGCAACAAATCCATGTAGCGTGCGGTGGTATCTTTCTTTCCGCATACTCCTCGCAACACACACCCGGAACCTTTAGCCGCTTCCTGACACTGATAACAAAACATATTTCCTTCCATATTCTTTCTTGGGTTATTATTGATTTTTCATTAAGTTTGCGCAAAGATGAGGAATCCTGCACGGGATTTCTGTCACCTATGTGACACGCAACCCAAAGAAAAGTTAAAAGAAAGATGCATACCGAAATTTTGAGCCGAATGAGCCTGTTTGAAGGCTGTGACCCGGAGGCACTTTATCAGCTGCTCCGTGAAGCCCCGAACAGCCTGCGTACATATAAGGAAGGAGAATTCATTGCCCGTCAGGGTGACGTGTGCCGCTCCTTGTTTATTCTGATAAAAGGACATGTGAGGACACAAATGGAGAATGCCGAGGGCAAGCAACTTACCATCGATTGGATTAAGGCACCCGACATTCTGGCACCGGCTTTTATCTATGCTTCAGAGAATCGCTTTCCGGTGAATGTGGAAGCTACGGAACTTTGTGAGGTACTTGTAATGGACCGGGCACGTTTTGAGGAGTTCATGCATGCCCAGCCGGCTGTAATGCGGAATTTCATTGCCACGATATCCGACCGGAGTTTGTTCCTGAGCCGAAAACTCAACGAGTTTGCCTTGCAAAGTTTGAAATCACGCCTGCTGAACTACCTGAAAATGCACGGAGGCATCCACAACCAGCAGGAAGTGGCCTTTATTTTAGGAGTGGCACGTCCGTCACTGGCCCGTGCCTTGTCAGAACTGATTGCCGAAGGAAAAGTCACCATGTCCGGCAAACAGGTGATTCTTCACTCTACCGACTGACATTTATTTGAGTGGGTCGTCCTCCTCTACTGGAAGCATATCATGCTGGATGTTGTTCATACTTCCCCACAGGCTATAGCGAGCCTCCGGATTCATGGCTTCCAGACGTGCCAGTACCTCTTTCATATCTGAACGGTGAGAATCTTTCTCGTACGGGCAGTTCTTCACCTGCTTGCGGAAACCACGGAGAGCGGCCATCTCTTTCAGGTCGGCTTCGTGTACCAGACACATGGGGCGGACAATGGTCATGTCGAACTTACGCATCACTAAGCGTGGTGGCATGGTGCTGAATGCTCCCTGAAAGGTCATATTCATCAGCAGAGTTTCCAATATGTCGTCCATGTGATGTCCCAAAGCAATCTTGTTGCAACCCTGCTCCTTGGCCACAGTGAAAAGAGCCTTACGACGATTCCATGAGCAGAGAAAGCACGGCGACTTCCGCGTATCGGTCGACGGATCAAACTCCGTTTCATAACACACGTAGGGCACTCCCAAACTTTCGGCATATTCGCGCAAGTAAGTCTGGTCGGATTCGTATGCAATGTTCTTCATCACCACGTGCGCCGCCACCACCGAAAACTTAGGCTTGTAGATGCGCGAACGTCGGGCCAGCAACTCCAGCAAGGCCAGCGAATCCTTTCCTCCCGAAAGCCCCACCAGAATGCGGTCGCCCTCCTCTATCAGCTTGTAATTCATCACTCCTTTCATAAACCGCTGGTTGATGCGGCGCATCAGGCGGTCTTCTTCCGTCATTTTTCCCATATCGTATGTTGTTAAAACGGCGACGAATTTACGAAAAAACGTCCGAACCACAGGACCTCGTTACAGATTTTTATCAAGTCAGCCGGAGCGTACGCTTTGACAATAGCACTTTATTTACTACATTCGCAAAAATAAACACACAAAAGTTCTGCCTGAATAAAAAATAGCGGAACAGAAAATGGCATAATTCCAAGAATATTCCTACATTTGAGAAACTTTTAGACACAGAAACGATGAAAAAAAGATATTTGCTTCCTCTGCTGGCTCTTTGTTGCGCAGGAGGAACTTCTGCCCAAAGCTTAAGCCAGGCACAGAAATGGTTCAACAATAAAGAATTCGACAAGGCCAAACCCGTGTTCAAGCGCCTGGTGAAACAGTCTCCTTCGAATGCCAATTACAATTTCTGGTATGGTGCCTGCTGTTACGAGACAGGCGAACTGCAGGAATCACTTCCTTATCTGGAGAAGAGTGCCGAGCGTAAGGTAATCAATGGTTATCTTTACTTGAGCAAGGCGTATGCCGACCTCTACCGTTTCGACGAAGCCATTGAGAATCTGGATGAACATATCTACTGGCTGGAAAGAAAGAAACGTGACGTTTCTGAAGTGGAAGGCTTGATGGAGCATTACCGCATGGGCTCCCGCATGATAAGAGGTGTAGAGAATGTGGCTGTTATTGACAGTTTCGTAGTTGATAAAGCGAATTTCCTTGAAGCTTATAAAATCCACGAAGAATCTGGGAAAATCGGTCTGACAGGAGAAAGCGACTGTACGGAGTTTACCAATGGAATGAAGGATAAGAAAATCCTCTCTCACCGTTTGCCGGGAACCAATCAGAAAGTGCTGTACACCAGTGCTACATTAGGTGGCGACTGGAGCGTTCCTGAAAAGGTTAAAGGACTGGAAGACCTGGGCACCGACCTGAACTATCCGTTCATGAACTCCGATGGTATTACCTTGTATTTTGCAGCCAAAGGTGAAGCCAGCTTAGGCGGATACGATATTTTCATCACCCGCTATGATGCAGAGGATGGAAGCTACCTGAAACCCGATAACATGGGATTCCCGTTCAACTCTCCTTTCAACGATTACATGTATGCCATCGACGACTTCAACGACTTAGGCTGGTTTGCTTCCGACCGCTATCAGCCGGAAGGGAAAGTCTGTGTGTACGTGTTTGCCCCCAACAATTCCAAACGGGTGTACGACTATGATACGACCGACCCTGCTTTGCTGACCAACATAGCTATGTTGAACGGTATCCGTCACACCTGGAACGATGCCGATAAGGTACGCATCGCCAAACAGCAACTGGCACAGGTGATGTACGGAGGCAATGAAACCCAGAAGAAAGGTGATTTCCGTTTCGTAGTGGACGATAACGCCATCTATCACACACTTAGCGATTTCCGTTCGGCCGATGCACGGAAGAAATTCCAGTTACTCCAGCAGAAGAAAAAGGATTTGGATACGATGATTGATGCACTTGACAGAGTACGGGCCAAGTACGCTTCTGGCAATCAGAGCACAAAAGGTCAGCTGACTCCCGGCATACTAGACCAGGAAAAACGGGTAAAGGAATTGCGCGAGGAGATAGCTCGTCTGACCCTCGACATCCGGAACACGGAAATCCGCAAACTCAAAAATCCTTAATATTCACATAACCATGGAAACACTGATTATCATTGCACTCATCGTAGGCGGATTGATACTTTTTGCCATAGAGGTCTTCCTGATTCCCGGCATCAGCATAGCGGGAATCGGGTCGGCGGTATGCATCCTGTATGCCATCTATTCCGCCTTTACTTCACTCGGTTCGGAGGCAGGATTCATTACCTTAGGAGTTTCCCTGTTGGGCATCATTGGCGTCACATGGTGGTTCATGCGCTCAAAGACTGTAGACCGTCTGTCGCTGAAGAAAACGCTCGACTACCGTCCCTCACCTTTTGAAGGAATGGACTTGAAACCCGGTGACAAGGGCATGAGCGTTACCCGCCTTACCCTGATAGGTAATGCCGACTTCAACGGACACATCATCGAGGTGCAATCGGCCGACGGATTCATCGACGAAAAAACACCGGTAGAAATTGTCCGTATCAACGAAACTACTGTTTACGTGAAGCAGGCCTAATCCCCTTCTCCCTTTTTGTATTCACTTTTAAATCTAAGTTATATGATTAATCCCGCTTATCTTCCGTTTATACTGGCCGGAGGTGTCATCATCTTTCTGGTCATATTCTTTCACTACGTGCCTTTCTTTCTCTGGCTTTCGGCCAAGGTGTCGGGTGTAAAGATTTCGCTCATCCAACTGTTCCTGATGCGTATCCGTAACGTGCCGCCTTACGTCATCGTACCTGCCATGATTGAAGCCCACAAGGCCGGGCTGAGCACCATTACGCGCGACGAGCTGGAAGCTCACTACATGGCCGGAGGACACGTGGAAAAAGTAGTACATGCGCTGGTGTCGGCATCAAAAGCCAACATCGACCTGTCTTTCCAGATGGCCACCGGAATCGACCTGGCCGGACGTGACGTGTTCGAAGCCGTACAGATGTCGGTCAACCCGAAAGTCATTGACACACCTCCTGTAACCGCTGTAGCCAAAGACGGTATCCAGTTGATAGCCAAAGCTCGTGTAACCGTACGCGCCAACATCCGCCAATTGGTAGGTGGTGCCGGTGAAGACACCGTGCTGGCCCGTGTAGGCGAAGGTATCGTCTCTTCCATCGGTTCTTCCGAAAACCACAAATCGGTACTCGAAAATCCCGACTCCATCTCCAAGCTCGTGTTGCGTAAGGGACTGGATGCCGGTACTGCCTTCGAAATTCTTTCCATTGATATTGCCGACATCGATATAGGCCGTAACATCGGAGCATCCTTGCAGATAGACCAGGCCAACGCCGACAAGAACATCGCTCAGGCAAAGGCTGAAGAACGTCGTGCTATGGCTGTTGCCCTGGAACAGGAAATGAAAGCCAAAGCTGAAGAAGCCCGTGCTAACGTGATTCAAGCCGAAGCAGAAGTGCCTAAAGCCATGGCAGAAGCCTTCCGCACAGGCAACCTCGGTATCATGGACTATTACCGGATGAAGAATATTCAGGCCGACACCGACATGCGGAGCAGCATTGCCCGCCCTGATTCACACCCGGCCGGACATAAACCTATCGGCAAATAAAAAGACAGAAACAAAACACTTAACTTGCTAACTAAAAACAAATGCGTATGAAAAAGTATTTTCCTCCTTCAGAACTGATCATCAATGAAGATGGTTCGGTGTTTCACCTCCACGTGAAACCGGAACACCTGGCAGATAAAGTCATCCTGGTAGGCGACCCCGGACGTGTAGCTCTCGTAGCCTCACATTTCGACACCAAAGAATGCGAAGTAGAAAGCCGTGAGTTCCGTACCGTAACCGGTACTTATCAGGGCAAACGCATCACGGTAACCTCTACCGGTATCGGATGCGACAACGTAGATATCGTAATGAACGAACTCGACGCACTGGCCAACATCAATTTCCAGACCCGTGAAGAAAACGATACCTTCCGTCAGCTGGAAATTGTGCGTATCGGTACCTGCGGCGGTTTGCAACCTTATACGCCTGTAGGCACCTACATCTGTTCCGCTATCTCCGTAGGATTCGACGGCCTCCTGAACTTCTACGAAGGACGTAACGCGGTGTGCGACCTGCCCATGGAACGTGCTCTGCTTAACCATTTAGGTTGGACGGGCAATCTCTGTGCACCGGCTCCCTATGTGATTCATGCTAACGAAGAACTGGTAGACCGTATCGCCGGTACAGACATGGTACGTGGTGTGACAGTAGCTTGTGGCGGTTTCTTCGGTCCGCAAGGACGCCAGCTCCGTATTCCACTGGCCGACCCGCACCAGAACGAGAAAATCGAGAGCTTCGAATATCAGGGACACCGCATCACCAATTTCGAGATGGAAAGTTCCGCACTGGCCGGACTGGCACGTCTGCAAGGCCATAAAGCTACCACCGTGTGCATGGTCATTGCGAACCGCGTAGCCAAGGAAGCCAACACCGGATACAAGAACAAAATTGACGATCTGATTAAAGTCGTACTCGAAAGAATCTAACAAACTTATTATGAATCAGCAGGTTCTCTTCTTCGGGAGAGAACCTGTTTTTATGTCTGAAAACTCACTCACATGGAAGCAAGTTTTAAATCCACCCTTACCGACAAGCGTCAGCGATACGCTCAGTTCCTTGAACAGTTCGCCCCTCTGATTGAAGGCGAGAAAAACGAAATCAGCGTACTGGCCAACACCAGTGCCGCCCTGAAAGAAGCCTTCGGATTCTTCTGGGTAGGCTTCTACCTCGTACACGAAGGCGAACTCCACCTTGGTCCGTTCCAGGGCAGCGTGGCCTGCTACCGCATCAAGAAAGGACGTGGCGTATGCGGCACCGCCTGGGCTGAAGCCCGTACCCTGCTCGTGCCCGACGTAGACCAGTTCCCCGGCCACATAGCCTGCAGTTCCCTTTCCCGTTCCGAAATCGTCGTGCCGATGATAGCCGCAGGAGAAGTGAGGGGCGTGCTCGACATCGACAGCGACCAGCTGGCCACATTCGACGAAACCGACCGTGAATACCTCGAAAAAGTAGTCGACCTGCTGGTGAAAACCCTCTACCAGCCCGCATAAATCTGCCGGCTCCGCTTCCGGATGTAACCCGAAAACCGTATCTTTGCAAGGATTTTAAAAAGACATACACACGTGAACATATTACAAACTGAAGATACCATCTGTGCCATTGCCACCGCTCAGGGCGGAGCCATCGGCACCATCCGCGTGTCGGGGCCGGAAGCCATCACCCTCACCGACTGCATCTTTAAGCCCGTTTCCGGCAAGCCATTAGCTGAACGCGCACCTTATACCCTTACCTTCGGTCACATCCTTAGTCCTGAAGGAGAGATTATCGACGAAGTGCTGGTCAGCCTTTTCCGTGCCCCTCACTCTTACACTGGTCAGGATTCTACGGAAATTTCCTGCCACGGTTCTAGCTATATACTCCAGCAAGTGATGCAGCTCCTCATCCGCCAAGGATGTCGTGCCGCCGGACCGGGTGAATACACCCAACGTGCCTTCCTGAATGGCAAGATGGACCTAAGCCAGGCCGAAGCCGTGGCCGACCTCATTGCATCCACTTCCGCTGCTACCCACCGCATGGCCATGAACCAGATGCGCGGCGGATTCAGCCGTGAACTGGCTGTCCTGCGTGACAAGCTGCTCCACCTCACCTCCCTCATGGAACTGGAACTCGACTTCAGCGACCACGAGGAACTTGAGTTTGCCGACCGTTCGGAACTGGAAGACATCGCCCGTCAGATTGAGCAGGTTATCCATCATTTGGTAGATACGTTCAGCGTGGGCAATGCCCTGAAGAACGGAGTGCCCGTGGCTATCGTCGGTGAAACAAATGCCGGTAAGTCCACCCTGCTGAATGCCCTCCTGAACGAAGAACGTGCCATCGTGAGCGACATCCACGGTACCACCCGCGACGTCATTGAAGACACCATGAACTTGGGAGGTATCACCTTCCGCTTCATCGATACTGCCGGTATCCGCGAAACAACCGACACCATCGAAAGCTTAGGCATCGAACGAAGCTTCCAGAAGCTGGATCAGGCCGACATCGTGCTTTGGGTTATTGATGCCACTTATGCCGAAGAGCAATACCGTCAGTTGGCCGACAAGATTTTGCCTCGTTGCAAGAACAAGCACTTGGTGATTGTCTTCAACAAGGCAGATTTGCTTTCATCGGCAGATATGGATACTGCGGCTTCGAAGGATGCACAGTTTGATCGCCTGAAAGCGGCTCTCCCCGACTTGCCGGAGGATGCTTGTGTGCTTTCCCTTTCGGCCAAGCAGAAAGAGGGACTTTCTCAGCTTCAGAAGCAGTTGGTACACTTTGCTGCCCTGCCCGACCTGTCGCAGAACGATGTAGTGGTGAGCAACATCCGCCACTACGAAGCACTAAGCCGTGCGCTGGAAGCTATCCACCGCGTACAAGATGGACTGGCTATGCAGCTCTCCGGTGACCTGGTTTCACAAGACCTCCGTGAGTGTCTTTATCACTTGGGAGAAATCGTGGGCGGCACGATTGAGACGGATGAGGTGCTGGGGAATATTTTTAAGCACTTTTGCATCGGTAAATAAAGTACTCTAAACAACTCAAAACATCTTCAAATAACTTGTAATAAGCCCCTCATTTTGAGGGACTTTTATTTTTTAACACTTCCGAGTAGCTTTTTGTTGTTTCAATTTATTGCGACTATTTTTGTACCGTATTTGAACCGCGATGGAATTTAAAAGCGGTGCGATTACGACTAAATGACATTGAAGTCACTTCCTTGGGACACCCTGGGAAAATGCCCAAATAACATTGAGAGCACAAGCTGGGACACCCTGGGACGTGGTGGGACACCTTGGGACACTTTTGGGTGACTTCGTTGGCGAAATTATCACGAATATCAGAAACGACAATGGAGATACAGAAACGATGTAAGTACTGCGGAAAGCTCTTTATTGCACATACATTGGCTACTCAGTATTGCTCACGTCAGTGTAATGGCAAAGATTACAAAAGAAAGATGCGAGAGAAGGAAATTTCAGACTATCTTGAGTCTAATCCTCAGGATATGCCTGCTGAAGTTTCCTCCCAAAAATCTGTTCTCGAACAAAAGAGATTCCTTACTCCGAGAGAGGCAGCCGCTTATCTGGGCATCGGGAAATCTTCGGTGTACAGAGAACTTGCCAGTGGGCTTATAAAAGCCGTTCAGATGAAAGGAAAGACTCTTATCAGACGGAAAGATATTGACGGTTTGTTCGATCGGCCAAAAGAATATCAGGCACGAACAGGCAAGATTCATGAGAAACGGGAATATTACACAGTCAGCCAGATTGTAAATAAATTCCATACTACCCGTCGTGCTGTATGGAATCGTTGTGAGAAGTATGGCATTAAAAAAGTGTATCAAGGGAGAAACACCTTCTATGACAAAGCTCTTGTGGATATACACTTTGCAGAACTGATTGCTGAAGTGGATATGAATGACTATTACACAATAGATCAAATCATGGAAAAGTTCAGTATGAGCCATGCTGCTGTGCTTTCTTTCGTTCAAAGGAATGATATTCCCCGTATCACACAAGGACGTAAGGTTTACTACTCACGTGCGCATATTGATACCTTCAAAGGTGAAAGAGAGAATGTTGATCCGCTTTATTACACCTATAAGGATATACACGAAAAATACAAATTAAGTAAGGACCAAATCAATTATTATGTCCACAACTATAATATCCCAAACCATAAGCAAGGCCGATTGACAATCGTTGAACGAAATAGCTTTGACAGGATTATAAAAGAAAGAATGAATACAAGCTTTCTTGATAAAGAAGTTGAGAAAAGAAAAAAACAGAAGAAGACCGATAAGGTTCCTGACGGCTATATCTCAATCAAACAGATTGCTGAACAATATGGTATTACAGAGAAAGCTGCCCAGGCGAAAACCCGTGAAGGGAAACTGGAAAAGCTATTCATCAAACATCGAAACTACTTTAATGCAAATGCCGTAGAACAGTTGTTCAACCGTGATCCGGAAAAGTTCGATGTTCCTGAAGACTATATAACTGCACAGAAGATTGCCGAACGGTTCAAGGTAACAGTTCATCATGTACATGGTAGAACAAGGCAAGCCAAAGTTCCGAGAATAACTATCAAGCACATAAACTTCTACGAGTTAAAAGCTGTGGAAGAGTTATTCGGACATCGTGTCCCTGTTTCAGAATCTGTTGAAGGAGATTCTATCGAATGGATTACAGGAGAACAGATTGAAGAGCTTTATGGCTTGTCTACTGCAGCCAGAAGAACTTTGGTTTCCCGTCACAAGATACCAAGTAAAAAGGTTCATGAAACTACATTCTATTCAAAAGCAGATGTTGAATATGCGAGAAATCCAGGACTCAAAGATCAGAAGGACTATTATACAGTTGAACAAATCAAAGAGAAGTTCGGATTAAGCCGAGAAGAAGTTTACAGTCTGGCCCGATACAAAAATATACAGAAGAAACGTGATGGAAGGTTTACTCTGTTCTTGAAGGAAGATGTCATCCGGGCTATCCATGAGCGTAAACAGTAAACTTATTCTAACTTACTCTGTAATTACTCTTTATTATCAGTAGTAAGCTGAGAATCATCTTTGATATTTGCCATTAAATAGAAACAAATTATAAATTCCCACAGATATGCAGAATTGTAAGAAAGTAACATTAAGACTCCGCCATTGTAAGCATGGCAAAATGTCATATTATCTCGATTACTATCCACCTTATCGAGACAAAAAAACGATGAAAACCATACGTCATGAATATTTGGGTATATACATTTACGAGAGCCCCAAGAATTCACATGAACTTGCTTTCAATAAAACTATGGAAGAAAAAGCAGAAATCATTCGATGCCGAAGATTTGAGGAAATCATCAATGAACGGTATAATCTTTATGACAAGCAACGCCTGAATGAAAGTTTCATAGATTATTATGAAAAAGAAGCCAAGAAGCATAATCAGAAGTGGATATATGTATGCAAACATTTCAAGAACTACGTCAACGGGAAATGTTCCTTTGGAGAAGTTGATGTGGAATTATGTCAAGGATTTGCAGAATATCTCTTAGAACATGCTCAAAGTATGCGGACTGGCGAACGACTTTCCAATAACTCGGTTGCCGGATATTGGTCAACATTCAGAGGATTCCTCCGGATTGCATACAGGTCCAGATTGATCAATGAGAATATAAATGACTACCTCGATCGCATAGAATACGAAGACACATTAAAAGAAAGTCTGACACTACAGGAGATTTACAAGCTCTACAACACAGATTGTAAAATAGATGTATTGAAACGGGCATGTTTGTTTTCTTGCTTTACCGGCCTACGTTTCAGCGATGTGAATGCATTGACTTGGGAGATGGTGAAAGAATATGCTGACGGAAGTAAGTATCTTGATTTTCTGGCTGTAAAAACAACGAAACAGAATATTGTCCCCATTAATGATGACGCATTGCATCTGATGGGTAGAAAAGGAACAGGAAAGGTATTCAAAGGATTGTTTTACTATATGACTCAAAAGTAAGCATTCGGTAAACCACGTATTTTCGTCTCCAACTTCCATCATTAACTTTAC
>ERZ827528.1402-NODE-1402-length-25070-cov-5.942674_pt1 | contig 25070 bp, 20 predicted proteins | sample MGYA00519768_ERZ827528 | MGnify/ENA primary metagenome ERZ827528 (study PRJEB31778, sample SAMEA3449343) | human gut metagenome | biome: human gut; feature: human-associated habitat; material: faeces | place: United Kingdom | collected 2010/2012 ...
CGGAGAAGTCGCACTGCCTCCGGGGCAGCAGCCCCGCCACGCTCATGGCGGTGACGGACTTTCCGGACCCGGACTCCCCCACCAGCCCCAGGATCTCCCCGTCGTGAATGGTAAGGGACACGCCGGCCACGGCCTCCCGCTGCCGGGTATGGAATTTCACGTGCAGGTCTTTGATCTCCAGCATCAGGCCACCTCCCCATCCCGGCGCTGGAGCCCCTCGCCGATGAGGCCCACGCCGAAGATCAGCAGCACGATGGTGCCGCCGGTGCCCAGGGCGTACCAGGGGGCGCTGGTCAGCATCCCCTGGGCCTCCGAGAGCATGTAGCCCAGGGAGGCGTCCGGCGGCGTGACGCCGATGCCCAGATAGCTCATGGACGCCTCCGCCAGCACCGCGTTGTTGAAGCCGATGGTCAGGGCCGGAAGCAGCACCTGCATGGTGTTGGGCAGGATCTGCCGCACCAGGATGCGGCCGCTGGAGGCCCCCATCAGCCGGGCGCTCTTCACATAGTTCACGTCCCGCAGGGCGGCGAAGGCCGTGCGGGTCACCCGGGCAAAGCTGGGGATGAACACCAGCCCCAGGGCGATCACCACATTGTATTTGTTCCCCGGTCCCAGGATGCTGATGAGCACCAGGGCCAGCAGGATGCTGGGAAACGCCGTCACCGCGTCGTTGATGCGCATCAGCGCCTCGTCCAGCCAGCCGCCGAAATATCCGGTGAAGGCCCCCACCAGCGTTCCCACCGCCGCGCCGATGCACACGGTGGCGGCGCTGATGAAGAAGGTGGTGCCCGCCCCGGCCAGCACCCGGCTGAAAATGTCCCGGCCGAAGTTGTCCGTGCCGAACAGGTGCCGCAGGCACGGGGCCAGGAATTTCTCGCTGCCGGACATGGCCGTGGGGGAATAGGGGGTCCACACGCAGCCCACCAGGGCCAGGGCCGTCATCAATCCGGTGAGGATCAGCCCCGTCCGCAGATAGTGATTCTTTTTTTCGTTCAGCAGCAAGGTAGGTCCCTCCCCTCTATTGCAGCCGCAGTCTCGGGTCCAGCCGCTGGTTGATCAGGTCCGCCAGCAGGTTCACCAGCACCACCCAGAACGCCACGATCACCACCACCGCCTGCACCACGGGATAGTCCCGGTTGGCGATGGACGTCAGCAGCATGCGGCCCAGGCCCGGCAGGGAAAACACCTGCTCGATAACCACAGAGCCCGCCACAATATCCGCCACGGTCATGGCCAGAAATGACACCACCGACCCCATGGCGTTGCGCAGCACATGGCGGTACAGGGTAGCCCGGTCGCTGTTGCCCCGGCTGTGAGACGTGCGGACATAGTCCTTTTCCATCTCCGACAGAATGGATGAGCGCAGCATCTTCACGGTCATGGCCACCCTGGGCAGGGCGATGGACACGGCCGGGAACAGAAAATACCACAGGCTGGCACCGAAGTTGTCGCCGGGAGAAACGTAGTTTCCCGGAACGAACAACCGCAGCACCAGACCAAACACATACGTCAGCAGGATGCCCGTCACAAAGGCCGGGATGGCCATGAGCACCTGGTTCACGCTGGTCAGGGCCTTGTCCATCCGTCCCCCGGCGTGGCGGGCGGTGAAAATGCCCAGGGGGATGGAAAAGACCAGGATCAGCACAAAGGACATCCCCGTCAGAAGCCCCGTCACCGGCAGCTTTCCGGCCAGCATGCCGGATACCGGCATTTTATAGCTGTACGACGTGCCGAAGTCCCCGTGCAGGGCCCCCAGCACCCACTGAACGTACCGCTCCAGGAACGGACGGTCCAGTCCCATTTCCGCCCGCAGGGCGGCGATGCGCTCCGGCGTGGCCTCGGTGCCCAGCAGCTTCACCGCCGGGTCCCCGGGGATCACCTGAAACGCCAGAAAAGCCAGAAAAGAGACGATGACCATGGTCAGCAGCATCAGTCCGATCTTCTTGGCCGCATATTTCATGGTCATCGCCTCTTTCAATTCAGTATAACGTTACTGCTGGGTCAGGTACACGGTGGACAGGTCCAGCACATAAATGGGATAGAACTTCAGGCCGCCCAGGTCCTGGCGCATAGCCACCAGGTCGCTGAGGTCCTGGATATACACATTGGCGGCAGTGTCCGCAAGCATGGTCTCCATCTGCTTGTACAGATCCGTCTGGGCGGCCTCGTCCGTGGCGTTGATGGCCTGCTGGAACAGGGCGTCATAGGCGGGGTTGCTGTAGTTGATGAAGTTCTTGGCATAGTCGGAGGTGAAGCGCTCCAGCATGGCCCGAGCGGTCATGTTGGCTGCGTCCACGCCCACCACGGTGGCCTGGAACTGGCGGCCATTATAAATGGTATCCAGCCAGGTGCTCCACTCCACAGGCTGAATGGTCACCCTGATGCCCGCCTCCCGCAGCTGCTCGGCCACCACCTCGGCGGTGTCCATGTGGGGCTGATAGTTATTGGGCACGGAGATGGTCATGTCGAACCCGTTGGGATAACCGGCCTGGGCCAGGAGCTCCTTGGCCTTTTCCACGCTGTGGGGATACTTATCCACCAGCTCCGGCAGGAAATACTTGGTAAACGCGGGATAGATGCTGCTGCCCACGGCGGTGCCGTGGCCGTCGGCCACCATATCCATGATGCCCTGCCGGTCGATGGCATAGCACAGGGCCTGGCGCACCAGCTGGTTGTCAAAGGGCTTGGCCTGGTTGTTCAGATAGATGGCCTGCACCAGGTTCATGGTGCCCTCCAGCACCTTGAAATTGCTGTTGAGCTGGGCCGCCTGGGCAGAGGTCAGGTGGGCGCACAGGTCGATGGACCCGCCGTTGAGGTTCATCACCAGGGCGTCGGCGTTCTCGCAGATCTTATAGGTGACCTTGTCCAGCCACGCGGGGGCGCCCCAGTAATCCTCAAAGCGCTCCATGATGAAGTTCTCCTGGGGGGTGCGGGACACGAACCTGAACGGGCCGGTGCCCACAGGGGCGGTGGCCTGGTCGGCATAGCCGGCGGGAATGATGGCCGCCGTCATATAGCTGATGAACTCCAGGTCCCGCTGTGCGATGGTAACGGTGACGGTCTTTTCGTCCAGGGCCTCGACACTCTTGACAGCAGAAAACGCCGCTACCAGAGGCTTCTCCTGACCCTCCGGCACAGCGGCGCAGCGATTGATGGAATATACAACATCCTCTGCGGTCACTGTCTGGCCGTTGTGGAACTTCACTCCCTCACGAAGCGTGAAGGTATAGGTGGTTCCATCCTCGGACAGCGTGTATTTCTCCGCCACAGCGGGGATCATTTCGCCGTCGGAATTGGGCTTCACCAATCCCTCGAAGATGTTGAACAAGACCTCTCTGGTTCCTGCGGCCACCGTCTGGTGGGGGTCAAGACTGTCGTCCAGGTCCTGGGCGATGCCAACGGTGATCTCGCCACCCTTGACCGGTTCGCCCGTCTCGCCGTTATTTCCTTGTCCGCCGGGGTCCTTGCTGCCGTCTCCGCATCCCGGGAGTACGGCGCCGACCATTACCAGCGCCAGGAAAAGAGCCAATAGTTTCTTCTTCATAGCTTTCTCCTTTTTCCTTGCCGCGACCTTGGCGGCAAGCCAGAAATAATGGTGTCGGACAGCGGCGCGGACAAGCGCGGCTGTCCCTATTCAATTGTCGAAGTGGACTGTACCACATTTTCCCGGCAATTGCAAGGGTTTTTCCCTACTTTTTTTGCGGGAATGTGAAATATTTATCCATCACTGTCCACACTCGGCAGGCGGATGTATCTATCGGGCAGTTCGGCTTCGGGGCGGAAAATCTCCGGGAGTGGCAAATTCCCCCTTGTCCGGCTTGACCTTTTTCCGGGAATATGATATGATGCATTGCCAATAGCCCTCCAAAAATGCACGGATGGCTTTTGAAAACGACATCAAAGGAGTATTTACCCATGAAAAAGTTTCTCACTATGCTGCTGGCCCTGGTGATGGTCCTGTCCCTGGCGGCCTGCTCCTCCCAGAAGGGCGGCGACGTCAACGGCGGCTCCCCCGTCAGCGCTGTGGACCTGCTGACCGCCGTGTGGAACGCCTATCCCGAAAGCGAGAAGTTCCCCGTGGTGGGCGGCAGCCTGGATAAGCCCGTGGACGATGCCCCCGGCACTTTCCCGGTGGACGATGCCGACAATCTGGACTATATGCTGCACTTTCCCGCCGACAAGGCCGATCTTATTGACGACGCCGCGTCGCTGACCCACATGATGAACGCCAACAGCTTTACCTGCGGCGCGTTCCATGTGAAAAACAGCGCCGACGTCTCTGTCGTGACCGACGCTCTGCGCCAGAATGTCCAGAACACCCAGTGGATGTGCGGCTTCCCTGACAAGCTGGTGGTCCTCACCTATGGCGAGTATGTGGTGGCCCTGTTCGGCGCCGACGACCTGGTGGACGACTTTGTCAACACCATGACCGCCACCTACACCGGCGTCCAGACCGCCTGCGACGAGCCCATCCAGTAACCCACCGCGGTCATGCTGTTTTCCAGTCTGCCGTTTCTCTTCTATTTTCTTCCCTGCGCCCTGGGGCTTTATTTTCTGGCCCCAAGGCGGCTGAAAAATGCCGCGCTGCTGCTGAGCAGCCTGGTGTTCTACGCCTGGGGCGAGCCCCGGTTCGTGCTGTTCATGGCCGCCGCCATTTTACAGGGCTATGCCGCCGCCAGGCTTATGGAGCGGTATCCCGCCTGCAGGCGGCTGCTGCTGACCCTGTCCGCCGTGCTGAGCCTGGGGCTTCTGGGCTACTGCAAATACGCCGACTTTCTGATCTCCGGCTTCAACGCCGTCACCGGCCTGTCGGTGCCCCTGCTGCGGATCACCCTGCCCATCGGCATCAGCTTCTATACCTTTCAGATCCTCAGCTATGTCATCGACGTGTACCGGGGCGACGCCCCGGCCCAGCGGAGCCTCATCGACCTGGCGGCGTATATCGCCATGTACCCCCAGCTGGTGGCGGGCCCCATCGTCCGTTACGCCGACGTGGCCCCCCAGCTGCGAAGCCGCACCCACACGGTGCAGGATGCAGCCCTGGGCGCCCGGCGGTTCGTGCTGGGCCTGGGCAAAAAGGTGCTGCTGGCCAACGTCCTGTATGAGCTGGTGACGGTGTATCAGCAGAGCGGGCAGAAAACCGTGCTGCTGACGTGGATGTACGCCGCAGCGTATATGATGCACGTTTACTTCGACTTCTCCGGCTACAGCGACATGGCCATCGGCCTGGGCCGGATCATGGGCTTCCGCTTCGCCGAGAACTTCAACTATCCCTTTATCTCCGGGAGTCTCACGGAGTTCTGGCGGCGCTGGCACATCAGTCTGGGGTCCTGGTTCCGGGACTATGTGTATATCCCCCTGGGCGGCAGCCGGGTGCGGCTGGGACGCTGGGTGCTGAACCTGCTGGTGGTATGGGGCCTGACGGGCCTGTGGCACGGAGCCGCCTGGACCTTCGTGCTGTGGGGCCTGTACTTCGCCGTATTTCTGCTGATGGAAAAGCTGTTTCTGGGCCGGTTGCTCCGGCGGCTGCCGGTGCTGCGGCACGTTTATGTGCTGACGGCGGCGTTGTTCAGCTTTGTGCTGTTCGACGCCTCCTCCCTGTCCGCCGCCATAGGCGCCGCCGGGGCCATGCTGGGCCTGGGGCACCTGCCCATGTGGGACGGCGGCACCCTGTACTACCTGCACAGCTACGCCCCGGTGCTGCTGGCAGCTGCCGTGGGGTCCACGCCGCTGCCTGCCGTCCTGTGCCGCCGCATGGCCGCCGGACGGGCAGGCCGTGTGCTGGACGCTCTGGAGCCCATAGCGCTGCTGGCCCTGCTGGCCGTGTGCACGGCGTTCCTGGTCAGCGGCTCTGCCAACCCCTTCCTGTATTTCCGGTTCTGAGGAGGTGCACATGAAGACCAAGCAAATCATCACCGTGTGCCTGCTGGCGGCGTTTCTGGCGGGCTTTGGCCTGTGGTCCGTTCTGCGGACGCCGGATGCCGTGTCCCAGGCGGAGCGCCGCCCCCTGGCCCAGCGGCCGGCGTTCACCGCGGCGGGCTTTCTGTCCGGCAAGTTCTCCGACGCTCTGGACGATTTCGCCGCCGACCAGTTCCCTCTGCGGGAGCAGCTGCGGACCCTGCGCTCTCTGGTGTCCTATGACGTGATGGGGCAGCGGGACGTAAACGGCGTGTACCTGTCTCAGGGCTACGCCGCCAAGCTGGATTTCCCCCTGAATACCGCCTCCGTGGAACGAGCGGCGGACCGGTTCCGGTATGTGTACGACACATACCTCTCCGGCACCGACACCAAGGTCTATCTGTCGGTGATCCCGGACAAGGGATATTTCATGGCCCCGTCCTCGGGACGGCCCTCTATGGACTATGACGCCCTGGTGTCACAGCTGCGGGAGAGCACGCCGTATATGACGTATATCGACCTGTTTGACCTGCTGACCATCGACGACTACTACCGCACCGACGCCCACTGGCGGCAGGAGCGGCTGGAGCCGGTGGCCCGGCGTATCGCCGCCGCCATGGGGACGGACGCCGGCGCCTCCTATCGGGAGGTAACGCTGGAGCGCCCCTTCTACGGGGTGTACTCCGGCTATGCGGCCCTGCCTCTGGCAGGCGAGCGCCTGAGCTATCTTACCAACGACACCATCGACGCCTGCCGGGTCACCAATTACGAGACCGACAAAACCGGCCCTGTATACGACCTGGATAAGGCCGCAGGCAGCGACCCCTATGAGCTGTTCCTGTCCGGGTCCGTATCCCTGCTGACGGTGGACAACCCCAACGCCCGGACGGATCGGGAGCTGGTGATCTTCCGGGATTCCTTCGGGTCCAGCCTGGCCCCTCTGCTGCTGGAGGGCTACAGCCGGGTGACCCTGGTGGATATCCGCTATCTCTCCCCGTCCCAACTGGGAAATTTCCTGACCTTTGACCGCCAGGACGTATGGTTTCTCTACAGCACCTCCGTGCTGAACAACAGCAGCACGCTGAAATAATTTTGTATGGGAGGTCTTTGACATGTCCATCCAAACCAACCCCGATCTGCGGCGCAGCGTCATCTATGAGCTCTACGTCCGCAGCCACACCCCCCAGGGCACCTTCCGGGCCGTGGAGCCGGATCTGCCCCGGATCCGCGCCCTGGGCACGGACATTCTGTGGCTGATGCCCATCCACCCCATTGGCCAGGAGAACCGCAAGGGCTCCATGGGCTGCCCCTACGCCAACCGGGACTATCGCACCGTGAACCCGGAATACGGCACCCTGGAGGATTTCCTGCACCTGGTGGACGCCATTCACGACAACGGCATGAAGTGCATCATTGATGTGGTGTACAATCATACGTCCCCGGACTCCACCCTGGTCCACCGGCACCCGGAGTATTTCTACCGCAGGCCCGACGGCAAGCGCGGCAACAAGGTGGGCGACTGGACCGACGTGGTGGACCTGGACTATGACGTCCCCGAACTGTGGGACTATCAGATCGAGTCCCTGTGCTACTGGGCCCAGTATGTGGACGGGTTCCGCTGCGACGTAGCCAGCACTGTCCCCGTGGCCTTCTGGAAGAAGGCCCGCCAGGCGGTGGAGCGGGTACGTCCCGGGGCTATCTGGCTGGGCGAGAGCGTTCATCTGGACCACATTCTGGCCTTCCGCCGCCAGGGGTTCTATGCCGCCACGGATAACGAGCTGTACGATGCCTTCGACGTGCTGTACCCCTACGATATCTGGCCCCTGTATGAGGGAGCCACCGGCGGTGCCCTGCCCCTGAGCCGGTATTTCTCCGCCCTGAATTTCCAGGAGCTCAGCTTCCCCACCTGGTACAACAAGCTCAGCTGCCTGGAAAACCATGACCAGCGCCGTGCGGCGGAACGATTCCCCAACCGGGACAGCCTGTTGGCCTGGACGGCCCTGTGCTACTTCCAGAAGGGCACCACGCTGCTCTACGCCGGGCAGGAGGTCTCCGCCGCTCACACGCCCTCGCTGTTTGAGCGGGAGCCCATCGACTGGACCGCAGGGGAGGACCTGTCGCCCCTGCTGCGGCGGCTGTACGACATCAAAAAGCGCCTGCCCACGGACGCGGTGTTCCATGTGGACGCCGACGACGCCCAGGGCATAGCTGTGGCCTTCTATCAGGATGGGCAGCACCTGGCCGTGGGCGTGTTCCCCCTGGCGGGCCGTCCGGGTACCGTGTCCGTCCCCCTGGCCGACGGCAGCTATGAAAACGCCCTGACCGGCGAGGCCGTCACGGTGCAAAACGGCCGCCTGACCGTCTCCGCCTCCGTGATCGTCCTGTAAATGCATTTTCCCAACGAAAAACCCGGAACGGCCTGGCCGTCCCGGGTTTTTTCGCTTATTCCTCGTCTATATACTCCATCACGTCCTCCACGCGGCATTGCAGCAGGCGGCAGAGCTGGTTGATGGTGTGGGTCGATACGTTGTCGCCGTGCTTCATGGCATAGAAGTTGGACAGCGGGAAGCCCAGCTTCCCCAGCCGGTACGAGGTCACGCCCTTTTCCTTCATGGTCCGGAACAGCGGTTCGTAGCTTATCATTGGCAGACACCCCTTTCGTACCAAACAGTATAAAAACTATGTACGGATTCTGATATCTGCTATAATTCATATATACGGATATTGACATATATCGAATTGATATGATATACTGCGAGCAGTCTATTTCACGCGATTCTGAGAGAAAAGGGGGATGTTTTGTGAATGAATACATACAGGCCCTGCCGGGTATTCTTTTCTGGGTAGGGCTCTTTGTGGTCCTCAGGGTAACAAGAAAAAAGCGTGAGGAAGCCAGCAGGCGTCCCAAAAACGCCGCGCAGCGGGAACTCGTGGATGATGTCATCGCCACCATTGAGCGAACGGCCCCTGACTTTGACGGGGCCGACGTTTATCCCTCCAGCATAGTAAAATCATCAGACGGTTCATATGGAGGATATGTTTCTTTTTCATCTTTACGCGGAGACCAATTCCAATACGATTTTGGCGCTCATGGATATGTCGTCAAGCAAGGAACGGCAATGACTCTGGCTTCTGAAATCGCAAAACACTTTGGCGGCGAATACCGGCCTATTCGTGAGCACGGGGGCGGTATAGTCGGATATGGCGCTATAAGCCCCCGCCAGCTTGCCAAGGAGCGGGAACAGAAGCGGCGTGAGGACAGCCTGAAACGACTTTAAGGAGAAAACACAATGGAACTGATTCAAATAGATTCTGTAAAGCAATCTTTTATCGAAACACGTTTTTATCAATATGACCAAACCTTAAGATGGGATGATATATTATTGCTGGACACTGAAACGGGCGTTGTTTATTTTGGCAATATGCAGCCCCGCTACGATGCCAATGGCCAGGTCATGGTCATCCCCAGGGACCGCCTGCCCGGTGTGATTGCCCGGGCCAGAACTCAGGCTTCTGCCGTAGAGGAATTTAGGGCGGCGAAGAAAGCAGACGAGGAAAGAAAGCGCACCATCACCCAGGTCTGACACTCACTCCCGGCGTGCAGCACCCGGGAAAGACTTGGCTCTTTTTTTGACAAGCTGAAGCGCCGCGAAGCATTTGCTTCGCGGCGCTTTTTGCTTATTCGGATGGCCGGCGTGCTCAGGGCAGCATAAAGCCGCGCAGATACTCCAGGAAGGAGGCATAGCCGGTGAAGAACTCATTCATGGTGCGCTTGAAGGCGCCGTACTGGTTGAACTCGGAGACCTGCAGGCCGTCCTCAAAGTAAACGGCCCGATACTCCGGCAGCTTGTCCAGCAGCTCGTCCACGATGTACTGGGGGACCTCTTCGTTGATGGTTTCGTGGATGGGTAGCCTGGCGCCGTTCATCCGCCGCCACCACAGGGGGTTGATGGTCATCAGAATATCGCCGCCCAGGAAACGGCTCCACAGGAAGTGGCTGTTGTTGTTGGCCACCAGCAGCTTCAGGCGATAGCCCCGCTGCTTGTACAGCTTGTAGACCTTCTTGAACAGGGCCTCGCCGCAGCAATCCAGATATTCCTGGGTGATGGGCACCTCCCGCTCAGCCACCAGGGCCTTCATATAGTCGTCCAGGCGGCCGGTCATGATGGTGCAGCTGCAATGCACGTTGTCAATGGGCTTGCCCTCGGCCTCCCGGCGCTTCAGGCCGCGCTCCACGGCCTCGGCCACGGCCACGGCCTGGGGGATGCCGAAGCAGACGGTACCGTTGACGGAGATGCCCCGATAGGCGCACTCCTCCAGAGCGGGAATGTCGGCGGTGGACACGGGCATCTTGATGAGAATGTTCTCATTCAGCGCGGACAGCTCGGCGGCGTGGGCCACGGTCTTTTCCGTGCTGCGGTAGAAGCGGGGGTTTACCTGCATGGCCTGCCAGCCCTTGACGCCGCCGCTCTCCCGGAACATGGGCAGCAGCATGTTGGAGCCCTTCAGGGCGGCCTCCTTGGACAGGGCCCAGCAGATCTCCTCATCCGTGGCGTCGGGCATTTCCACATGGATCAGGGCATTGAGCCGATCCTTCCAATCGGCCATCTCCTTGCGCAGAACGTTGCCCACGATGACGGGGTTGGAGGTGGCGCCGGTGGCGCCGTGACGCAGGGCCAGATTCAGATCCGCCACGCCGCAGGAGTCGTTCCAAAGCAGCGTCTGGGGGAAGCGCTCCGCCGCCTCCTGCAGCGGGCTTTCATAGGTTTTCATGATGTGTGCTCTCCTTTTCCATAAAAAATGCCGGTGGCGGGGTCTGGCCGCCTTTTCTAACACAAAAATAACATCATTGCATCTTCTTTGCAAGAAGAAACAATAAATAGCTCAAAATACTGTTATATATACCAGAATATTTGATCTGTTTTTGTGATAAAGGCACAGAAAAGCAGCCGCCCCGGCACAGGGGCGGCTGCTTGATTTGATTGCATATGTGCGCTTACAGCACGGTGACACCACCCTGGCGGGCGGCGGCCATCACGTCGGGCTCCGGTTCCTGTTCGCAGATCAGCACGTCGATATCCTCCATGCGGGCGAAGGTATAGGGCAGATTGCGGCCCACCTTGTCGCTGCTCATCAGCATGATGACCTTGTGCGCCTTGCGGACGATCTCGGTTTTGATGCTGGCCTCATAGGGGTTGCCGGACGAAAAGCCATTTTCCACCGAATAGCCGGAGGTGGCCATGAACGCCACGTCGATATTGATGGAGCGCAGGTATTCCAGGGTCAGATGCCCGGAACAGGAGATGGTATTGCGGGACAGGCTGCCGCCCAGCAGAGACACCTGGGGCATGGTGGTGCGCATGACGATCTCCATGGCGATGTTGGGAGCGGAGGTGAACACCACCAGATCCTGATCGGGGATCCTGCGCACCAGGGTCATCAGCGTGGTGCCCGCATCGAAGAAGATGGAGCGCTTTTCCTCCAGAAAGGGCAGAGCCTTCTCGCAGATGATGGTCTTGGCCTCTACGTTGGAGATCTCGCGCCGGCTGTAAAGGTCCTCTGCCTGGGTGGCAGGGGGGGTGCTGTTGATGTAGGCGCCGCCGCGGACGCGGACCAGGAATCCCTCCTCCTCCAGCGCAGCCAGGTCGCGGCGCAGAGTCATCAGGGACACATCGGGATTCTGCTTGGCCAGATCCTCAATGCGGGCGCTCTTGTGTTCGGAAATATAAGCCTTGATCTGGCTTCGTCGTTCGTTTTTCATGATTGTTGCACTCCTGCCTCCGGAGAAACGGCTGCTGCGCCGGACCTCGCGGACATTCTTTCTATCCCAACAGATGCCCGTTCGGACAAGACCCGAGAAACAGGGCAAAATGTTCATTTGTTATTTTATTCCATTGACGTTATTTTGTCAAGAAAAAAAGGCAAGAAACCGTTTGATTGTTCGCCTATATGAAAATTGCATACTTTTTTCGGCAAAACACCGGGCATCCAGGGGTCGGCTCCCAAATCTGCCCGGCGGTTCCGTTCCGGCGAGTTCTGCCAGGATACGCCGCTTTGTTCGAATGAAGCAAATTTCATGTTATTTTGCGTCTGAAAAATGTCCGAACATGTTATTTACAAATTTATTATGCACATTTAACAAAAGCATTTTCATTTTTTTAGCGAATACTCCATGTTGACTCTGAGACACTTCATTGCTAAAATCAAATTATGATAAAAGAGTGTTCCAAGGCGTTTGAAAATGTTTTATAACGATGTGAAAATGTTTATTTCTTAACAAAATGAACGCGCCTGTGCTCCGGCCCGGCCGGATCGAACCAGTCATACCTTTATTCAATATAGAACCATATTTGAAAAGGAGAATTCATCATGAGTGAGTATGCAACCCTGAAGCGCCGTCCGATCCTGTTCCCTGACTCTGTCAGCAGCTTCCATGACAGCATCTTCTCTCTGAAGGAAGAACTGAAGGCCCTGGTTGCCGATGATCTTCAGAATAAGGACGCCTATGTGCAGACCGCCGTGGAGATCGCCATTGATCTGCGCTCTGCCTTGGCCGATTGGACCCTGACAAAGCTGGTGGACGACGACACCCGCGTGGCCGCCTCCGAGGACCTGCTGGCCTTTGCCGAGGGCTTTGGCTGCGGCGAGGCCGTCAAGGCTGCCCGCCAGGAGATCGAATCCATCGCCAACAGCTCCATGCGCAAGATGGGCGACCTGTACCGCCAGGGCAAGCTGAATACCGTCTGGGGCCATGACTACGCCTCCGGCCTGGATCACTCCCTGCGCCGCGGCGCCCGCTGGTGCACCAGCAACCCCTGCAAGATCCAGGGCTATAAGAAGGACTTCCCCGAGAAGTACGCTTCCCTGGTGGAGCAGATCAAGCGCGAGAATCCCGGCGCCTCCACCGCCGACATGGCATCCCAGATGTTCACCAAGGTCTGCGCCATCAGCGCCCGGGCCCTGGCTCCCATTTATGAGGCCACCAACGGCCAGTACGGCTTTGTGTGCCTGCAGGTCGACCCCCGCGAGATCCGCAACACCCAGGCCATGATCGACCAGGTCCACTTCTGGAACCGGGCCATGGCCAAGGAGCTGAACATGGACAAGCCCAACGTGGTGTACAAGCTGCCTGCCGTTGAGGCATCCCTGCCCGCCGTGAAGGTGCTGCTGGAGGAGGGCTATCGCCTGTGCATGACCCTGAACTTCTCCATCACCCAGCACATGGCCTTCGCCGAGCTGCTGAGCAAGGGCCGCGACCAGGAGTATCTGGTGCTGATGGCCGGCCAGCTGGACGACAAGATCGCCGCCGAGCTGGAGTCCAAGGGCGTGGCAGACGCCAAGGTCATCGCCCGCCACGGCTCCGAGGCCGTTATGCGCAAGTCCTATCGCATGCTGGCCCAGCGCGGCTATAAGAACCTGTCCATTATGTCCGCCGCTGTCCGCGGCCCCTGGCACATCCAGAATTCCATGGCTCCTGTGGACGGCGCGCCCTTCCTGATCACCACCGTCACCGGCAAGGTGGAGGAATTCGACGCCAACCCCACTCCGCTGGCTTCCATCATTGACCAGCCCACCGAGGAGAAGTACATGGAGGTCCTGAAGCAGAGCAAGGTGTTCAACCAGGCTTACTCCGATCCCGAGGAGGGTCTGCTGACCTGGGAGGACCTGTTCTCTTATCCCCCGTTCGTGGGCTTCTTCAACAACTTCACCGCCGCCTATCAGGAGATCGAGGACGATTTCAAGGCGTAAAAGGAGGAACGCGCTACTATGGCTTCATTGATTCGTATGCCTCAGAAGGGCCTGTCCGAGGACAGCGCCATCCTGAGCAAATGGTATGTCAAGGAAGGCGATACCGTGAAAAAGGGCGACTTTGTGTTCGCCATCGAGACCGGCAAGGCCACCTTCGACGTGGAGAGCGAGGAGGACGGCACCGTCCTCAAGTGCATCGGTGAGGAGGGGGATGAGGTCCCCGTGAAGGCGCTGGTGTGCGTGGTGGGTCAGCCCGGCGAGAGCTTCCAGACGGACGATGCCCCCGCCGCTGCCGCCCCTGCGGCGGCTCCCGCTCCTGCTGCTGCCCCTGCGGCTCCTGCCGCCGAGACTGCGCCCTCCGGCAACGTGCTGTTCGTCCGCATGCCCCAGAAGGGCCTGTCTGAGGACAGCGCCATCCTGAGCAAGTGGTACGTCAAGGAAGGCGACACCGTCAAGACCGGCGACTATCTGTTTGCCATCGAGACCGGCAAGGCCACCTTCGACGTGGAGAGCGAGCAGGACGGCACCGTCCTCAAGTGCATCGGCGAGGAGGGCGACGAGATCGCCGTCAAGGAGATCGTCTGCGTGGTGGGCAAGCCCGGCGAGCCCTTCTCCCTGGGCGGCAAGGCCGCTCCCGCTGCTGAGGCTGCCCCTGCGGCTGCTGCCGCTCCTGCGGCCGCCCCTGCCGCGGCTGCCGCGGCTCCCACCATGGTCAACCATGGCGAAGCCATCCGCATTTCTCCCCGGGCCCGCAGAATGGCCGAGGAAAAGGGCATCGACATCCGTTACGCCAAGGGCACCGGCCCCAATGGCCGCATCATCGAGCGGGACATCGCCGCTATGGCGCTGACCGGACCCTTCATCACCGACGCCGCCCGTCCCTATGCCACCGGCAGCGAGGCCGGTACCGGTCTCAGCGGCGCCGTTACCACCGCCGATCTGGGCACCAAGGCCGCCGCTCCCGCAGCGGAGACTGCCGCGGCTCCTGCCGCTGCCGCCGCTCCTGCCGCCGAGGCGGAGTTTGAGACCGTCAAGAACACCCACCTGCGCAAGCTCATCGCCCGGAACATGCACGACTCCCTGTCCAACATGGCCCAGCTGACCCACAACAGCTTCGCGGACGTCACCGCCATGCAGAAGCTGCGGGCCCGCATCAAGGCCGAAGGCGAAAAGGCCGGTCTGCCCGGCATCAGCCTCAACGACATGGTGATCTTCGCCGTGTCCCGGACCATCCTGGATTTCCCCGCCCTGAACGCCCACTACAGCGACAATGAGATGAAGCTGTTCAAGCACGCCAATATCGGCGTGGCCGTGGATACCGACCGGGGCCTGCTGGTGCCCACCATCATGCACGCTGACGAGATGAGCCTGGCCGAGATCAGTCTGAAGATGAAGGAGCTGGCCGCCGAGTGCCGCAGCGGCTCCATCTCTCCCGATAAGCTCACCGGCGCTTCCTTCACCGTGTCCAACCTGGGCGCCTTCGGCGTGACCACCTTCACCCCCATCATCAATCCTCCTCAGACGGGTATCCTGGGCGTGTGCAACATCGAGACCCGTATCCGGATGAAGAATGGCCAGCCTGAGTTCTATCCCACCATGAACCTGTCCCTGACCTATGACCACCGCGCTTTGGACGGCGCTCCCGCTTCCCGCTTCCTGCAGGCCCTGGCCAACAACATTGCCAACTTTGACCTGCTGCTGGCGAAATAAGGACGCGGCACACGCTGCCAGATTTGATTTGGAGGAAATATCACCATGAGCTATGACGTTATTGTCCTGGGCGGCGGCCCCGGCGGCTATGTGGCCGCAGAGCGCGCCGGTCAGGCCGGTCTGAAGACCCTGCTGATCGAGCAGCGCGCCCTGGGCGGCACCTGCCTCAACGAGGGCTGCATCCCCAGCAAGGTCCTGCTGAATTCCGCAAAGATCTATCACTATACCACCGAGTACGGCCGCAAGTTCGGCGTGGTGTGCCAGGGGTCCCATGTGGACCAGCCTGCCGTGGTGGCCCGCAAGGAAAAGGTCATCCACACCCTGGTCTCCGGCGTGGGCGCGGCCATGAAGGCCAGCCACGTGGAGGTGGTCAATGCCTCCGGCATGATCCGCGGCCGCGGCGATGAGGGCATCCAGGTGGAGGCCGACGGTAAGGTCTACACCGGCAAGAACCTTATCATTGCCACTGGCTCCCGGGCCTTCGTCCCCCCCATTCCCGGGGTGAAGGAGGGCCTGGCCTCCGGCTTCGTGATGACCAACCGCGAGGCTCTGGCACTGAAGGAGCTGCCCCGGCGCCTGGCCGTCATCGGCGGCGGCGTTATCGGCCTGGAGCTGGCCGCCTACTACGGCGTGGTGGGCTGCGAGACCACCGTCATCGAGATGATGCCCAAGATCGCCGGGCCCATCGACGACGAGATCTCCACCCTGCTGCAGAAGGGCTATGAGAAGGACGGCATGAAGTTCTGCCTGAAGTCCAAGGTAGTCCGCATCGACGCCGACGGCGTCGTGTACGAGAAGGACGGCAGGGAGGAGAAGGTCCTGTGCGACAAGGTGCTGCTGGCCATCGGCCGCAAGCCCGTGGCGGACACCTGCGGCGTGGAGAACCTGAACCTGGTGGTGGAGCGCGGCGCCATCAAGGTGGACGAGTGCTGCCGCACCAACGCCGTCAACGTCTACGCCGTGGGTGACTGCAACGGCACCTCCATGCTGGCCCATTCCGCCTACCGCATGGGTGAGGTGGCTGTGAACACCATCCTGGGCAAGAAGGACCGGATGCGCTACAAGGCCATCCCCAGCGTGCTGTACACCAACCCCGAGGTGGCCTGCGTGGGCATGACCGAGGAGCAGGCCAAGGCCGCCGGCATCGACGCCGTTACCGTGAAGCTGCCCATGGCCTATGCCGGCCGCTATGTGGCCGAGAACGAGGGCCCTGTGGGCATCGCCAAGTTCGTGTTCGACAAGAAATACCGCACCCTGGTGGGCGCGCACGTCATGAGCAATTATTCCTCCGAGTTCATCCTGGCCTGTGCCGTGATGATCGAGAAGGAGATGACCGTGGACGCCATCCGGGAGATCGTGTATCCCCACCCCTCCGTCAGCGAGATCATCCGCGAGGCGGCCTTCGCCGTGAAGCTCTGATTTCACCCGTTCCAACCGATATACTTTTATTTAGAAATATAGGAGTGTTGCACCATGTCCAAAGCACAATTCTATGATCCCAAACAGCTGCGTGCCCCCGGCGAGATCCACTTCCAGAATATCGACGTCTGCAAGTATCAGAAGACCGTGGCCGACGAGCTGAAGGGTGACAGCTTCACCAAGGAAGATATGCTGCGTATCTATCGCGATATGGAGTATATCCGCGAGTTTGAGTCCATGCTGAAGTCCGTCCGCCTGACCAAGGCCTACAATGGCGTGGAGTATACCTACACCGGCCCCGCCCACCTGTACACCGGCGAGGAGTCCGCGGCCGTGGGCCAGAGCTATCTGCTGGACAGCAATGACTTTATCTTCGGCACCCACCGCAGCCACGGCGAGGTGCTGGCCAAGGGCCTGTCCGCCATCACCAAGATGTCCGACGAGGAGCTGCTTCACATCATGGAGACCACCTTCGACGGCAAGCCCTATGAGGTGGTGAAGAAGCACCTGCCTGAAAAGAGCGTCAAGGAGCAGGCCATCGTCTTCTTTCTGTACGGCCTGACCTGCGAGCTGTTCGGCCGCGAGAACGGCTTTGCCCGGGGCCTGGGCAACTCCATGCACCTGTTCTTCCTGCCCTTCGGCATTTATCCCAACAACGCCATCGTGGGCGGCTCCCCCTGCATCGCCGCCGGCGCTGCCCTGTATAAGAAGAATATGAAGGCGCCCGGCGTGGTCATCGCCAACGGCGGCGACGGCTCCCTGGGCTGCGGCCCCGTGTGGGAGGCGCTGAACTTCTCCGCCATGGATCAGCTGAAGACCCTGTGGCCCGACGAGTACAAGGGCGGCCTGCCTGTGATCTTCAACTTCATGGACAACGGCTACGGCATGGGCGGCCGCACCAACGGCGAAACCATGGCCTATGGCCAGCTGGCCCGGGTGGGCGCCGGCATCACCGAGAACCAGATGAATGCCGAGCGCGTGGACGGCGTGAACCCCCTGGCCGTTATCGACGCCTATCGCCGCAAGCTGCAGCTTATCAAGGAGAACAAGGGCCCCGTGCTGCTGGACGTGCTGACCTATCGTCTGGGCGGCCACTCCACCTCCGACCAGAACGCCTACCGCTCCAAGGAGGAGATCGAGTCCTGGGAGCAGAACGACTGCATCCTGCTGTTCCGCAAGCAGCTCATTGAGGCCGGTGTGGCTACCGATGCCGACATCGACAAGATCAACGAGGACATCAAGACCCGCATCACCGAGGTCATGAAGCTGTCCAAGGATCTGGAGATCTCCCCCCGTCTGGACTTTATCAAGGATCCCGATGCCATCTCCCGCTTCACCTTCAACAACGGTCACCAGGTCAGCATGGCCCAGGGCACTCCCTTCGTGCTGACGCCCAAGTCCGAGAACCCCCGGGTCCAGAAGATCGCCAAGAAGGAGCGCGCCGCCGTTGTGGACGGCAAGCCCGTGTCCAAGCTGAAGCAGTACACCATCCGCGACGCCATCTTCGAGGCCATTATCGACAAGTATTACGAGGATCCCACCCTGGTCTCCTACGGTGAGGATGTCCGCGAATGGGGCGGCGCCTTCGGCGTGTATCAGGGCCTCAGCGATTCCATCCCCTTCAACCGTCTGTTCAACTCCCCCATCTCCGAGTCCTGCATCGTGGCCAGCGCCGTTGGTTACGGCATGTGCGGCGGCCGCAGCGTCACCGAGCTGATGTACTGCGACTTCATGGGCCGCGCCGGCGACGAGATCTTCAACCAGATGGCCAAGTGGCAGGCTATGTCCGCCGGCCAGCTGAAGCTGCCTATGGTCCTGCGGGTTTCCGTGGGCCGCAAGTACGGCGCTCAGCATTCTCAGGACTGGACCGCTCTGCCCGCCCATGTGCCCGGCCTGAAGGTTGTGTACCCCATCACCCCCTATGACGCCAAGGGCATGATGACCACCGCCCTGAACGGCACCGACCCCGTGATCTTCATGGAGAGCCAGCCTATGTACGACAAGGGCGAGGAGTTCCACCTGGAGGGCGTGCCCACCGAGTCCTATGAGATCCCCTTCGGCGAGCCCGACATCAAGCGCCAGGGCAAGGATATCACCATCCTGACCATCGGCCCCACCCTGTATAAGGCCCTGAAGGCTGCCGACATTCTGAAGGAGCAGTTCGGCCTGGAGGCTGAGGTCATCGACGCCCGCAGCGTGGTGCCCTTCAACTATGAGAAGGTCCTGGCCTCCGTGAAAAAGACCGGCAGGATCATCCTGGCCTCCGACGCCTGCGTCCGCGGCAGCATCATCAACGACATGGCCACCCATATCAACGAGCTGGCCTTCGACGATCTGGACGCTCCCGCCGTGGTGCTGGGCGCCCGCAACTGGATCACTCCCTGCCCCGAAATGGAGGAGCAGTTCTTCCCCAATGAGCACTGGTTCATCGACGCCATCCATGAGAAGCTGATGCCTCTGCCCGGCTACACGCCCAAGAGCAACTTCACCCGCGAGGAGGAGCTGCGCATTGAGCGCCTGGGCCTGTAAAGGACCCGGTTTTTCCCGGCAAAATAGGCGATACCCGTTTATCATTGCACTTATATAAAAATTTTATGGAGGTATATTACAATGGAAGCTGCCAAGTATGTAAGCGAACTGGTTGAGAAGGCACGCGCTGCCCAGGCCGTTATCGAGAACTACACCCAGGAGCAGGTGGATGCCCTGTGCAAGGCCATGGCCAAGGCCATCTTTGACAACGCCGAGCCTCTGGCCCGCATGGCCGTGGACGAGACCGGCATGGGCGTTTATGAGGACAAGGTCAACAAGAACAAGGGCAAGGCCCGCGTGATCTGGAGCGACATGAAGGGCGGCAAGAGCGTTGGTATCATCCGCCAGCTGCCTGAGCTGGGCCTGACCGAGGTGGCCAAGCCCATGGGCGTTGTGGGCGCCATCACCCCCACCACCAACCCCATCGTCACCCCCATGTGCAACGCCATGTTCGCCCTGAAGGGCCGCAATGCCATCATCGTTGGGCCTCACCCCCGGTCCAAGAAGTGCTCCACCCGGGCCTGCAAGCTGATGCAGGAGGCCATCGTGAAGCTGGGTGCTCCCGCTGATCTGCTGCAGTGCGTGGCCGAGCCCACCATCGAGATCTCCGGCGAGATCATGAAGCAGTGCGACGTGTGCATCTCCACCGGCGGCGCCGGCATGGTCAAGGCCGCGTATGCCTCCGGCAAGCCCGCCTACGGCGTGGGCGGCGGCAACGTCCAGTGCATCATCGACGACGACGTGGACCTGGAGAAGGTCGTTCCCATGATCGTTGCCGGACGCAAGTTCGATAACGGCATCATCTGCTCCGGCGAGCAGACCGCCATCACCCCCGCCGCCATGTATGACGACATGGTCAAGACCTTCCAGAAGAACGGCGCTTACTATGTGGAGAAGCCCGAGGAGATCGACGCCGTCCGCAACGTGATCTTCCCCGGCGGCAAGATGAACAAGGACGCCGTGGGCCAGAGCGCGCAGCACATCGCCAAGATGGCCGGCCTGACCGTTCCCGCCGACACCGTGGTTCTGCTGGTGAAGGTGGAGAAGGCCGGCGCCGGTGAGCCCTTCTCCAAGGAGAAGATGTGCCCCTGCATCGCTGCCTACCGCTACAACACCTGGGAGGAGGCCGTGGCCATCGCCAACGCCAATCTGAACGTGGAGGGCAAGGGCCACAGCGTCTGCATCCACTCCTATAACGACGCCCACATTGATTACGCTGCCGAGACCCTGCCGGTATCCCGGTTCCTGATCAACCAGATCTGCTCCACCAACAACGGCGGCAGCTTCTTCAACAGCCTGTCCGCCACCACCACCCTGGGCTGCGGCAGCTGGGGCAACAACTCCATCAGCGAGAACCTGAGCTGGCGCCACCTGTTCAACGTCAGCCGTGTGGCCAAGGTTCGTCCCGGCTCCACCATGCCCACGGACGAAGAGATCTGGGGCTGAACAACAGGAGAGGCTCTGGATGGAACTTGAAGTTGGTTTCGGTAACGGCGTACAGCGCTTTACCGTCCCTGAACGGAATCTTCAGGGTGTTCTGACTCCCAACCCAGTCCCCCATGCGCTTACCGGGGAGCGAGAGGTCCGCAGGGCCCTCTCCTCCCCCATTGGCGCTCCTCTGCTGCGGGAGGTCATCCACCCCGGCGAGAAGATCGCCATTATTACCAGCGATATCACCCGGCCCATGCCCACCTATACCGTCATGCCTGCCCTGCTGGACGAGCTGTATGCCGGCGGGGCCAGGCCGGAGGATATCACCCTGGTTTTCGCACTGGGCAGCCACCGCGCCCAGACCCCGGAGGAAATGCGCCATCTGGCCGGTGAACAGGCCTGGGCGCAGATCCGCTGCGTGGACAGCGATCCCGCGGATGTGGTGCATCTGGGCGTCACCTCTGCCGGTACGCCGGTGGACATCACCCGGGTGGTGGCCGAGGCGGACCGGCGCATTTGCCTGGGCAATATCGAATATCACTACTTTGCCGGATATTCCGGCGGCGCCAAGGCCATTATGCCCGGCGTCTCCACTCCCAGCGCGATCCAGTCCAATCACTCCATGATGGTCCGGGAGAGCGCCTGCGCCGGAAATCTGGAGGGCAACCCCCTGCGCCGGGACATTGAGGAGGCCGCCGCCATGTGCGGGGTGGATTATATCCTCAACGTGGTGCTGGATGAGCACAAGCAGATCGTCTGCGCCGTGGCCGGTGATGTGACCCTGGCCCACCGGGAGGGCTGCCGCTATCTGGACAGGCTCTACCGCAAGGACATCGACCGCCGTGCGGATATCGTCATCGTGTCCCAGGGCGGCGCGCCCAAGGACCTGAACCTTTACCAGACCCAGAAGGCTTTGGACAACGCCAAGCATGCCGTCGCCAAGGGCGGCGTGGTGATCCTGGTGGGCTCCTGCCGGGAGGGTCTGGGCGGCACGACCTTCCAGGAGTGGATGACCACCATGCCCTCTCCCGAGAGCATGGTGGAGCGCATCGGCCGGGACTTTCAGCTGGGCGGCCACAAGGCCGCCGCCATTGCCATGGTCCTGCAGAATGCGGAGATCTGCCTGGTCAGCGAAATGGAGCCCGATTTCGTCCGGTCCATTTTCCTCACCCCCTATTCCGATGTGCAGAGCGCTCTGGACTACGCCTTCCAAAAGCTGGGCCCCGACGCCTCCGTGCTGGTAATGCCCTACGGCGGGTCCACTCTGCCCCATGCCATGAACGAACAATAAGAAAGGAATTACACTATGGATTACGCAAAGGAATCCCTGAGACTCCACGGCGAGTGGAAGGGCAAGATCGAGGTGGTGGCCACCGTGCCCGTCAAGACCAAGGACGACCTGTCCCTGGCCTATACCCCCGGCGTGGCCCAGCCCTGCCTGGAGATCCAGAAGGACATCGAAAAGAGCTATGAGCTGACCCGCCGCCACAATCTGTGCGCCGTCATCACCGACGGCAGCGCCGTTCTGGGCCTGGGCGACATCGGCCCCGAGGCCGGTATGCCCGTGATGGAGGGCAAGTGCGTGCTGTTCAAGTCCTTTGGCGGCGTGGATGCCTTCCCTCTCTGCGTCAAGACCAAGAACGTGGACGAGTTTGTGGAGACTGTGTACAACATCTCCGGCTCTTTCGGCGGCATCAATCTGGAGGATATTGCTGCTCCCCGCTGCTTCGAGATCGAGCGCAAGCTGAAGGAAAAGTGCGACATTCCCATTTTCCACGATGACCAGCACGGCACCGCCGTCATCACCCTGGCAGGTCTGACCAACGCCCTGAAGGTGGTGGGCAAGAAGAAGGAGGACGTGAAGATCGTCACCTCCGGCGCCGGCGCTGCCGCCATTGCCATTACCAAGCTGCTGCTGTCCGCGGGCTTCAAGGATATCACCATGTGCGACCGCAGTGGCGCTATCTATGCCGGCCGCCAGGGCCTGAACTGGATCAAGGAGGAGATGGCACAGGTCACGAACCTGGGCCGCAAGGACGGTTCCCTGGCCGATATGCTGGTGGGCGCAGACGTGTTCATCGGCGTGTCCGCTCCCGGCACCGTCACCACCGAAATGGTCAGGACCATGAACAAGGACGCCATCATCTTTGCCTGCGCCAACCCCACGCCGGAGATCTTCCCCGACGACGCCAAGGCGGGCGGGGCCAAGGTGGTCTCCACCGGCCGCAGCGACTATCCCAACCAGATCAACAACGTTCTGGCCTTCCCCGGCATCTTCCGGGGTGCGTTCGACGTCCGCGCCAGCGACATCAACGAGGAAATGAAGATGGCCGCCGCCGAGGCCCTGGCGGGCCTGGTGGGCGACGAGCTGTCCGAGGACTATATCATCCCCGCTGCCTTTGACCCCCGGGTGGGTCCCGCCGTGGCCAAGGCCGTGGCCGAGGCTGCCCGCAAGTCCGGCGTGGCCCGCATCTGAATCAAGCAAATCTGACTGGCGCACCTGCGCAAAAAAGGAGTACACACTATGGAGCATAAAGGTCTGCTGTCCGGCATGAAGGTGCTGGATCTGTCCCGCGTGCTTGCCGCCCCGTACTGCGGCATGATGCTGGCGGATCTGGGCGCCGAGGTCATCAAGATCGAGCGTCCCGGCAAAGGCGATGACGCCCGCAGCAACTTCCCCATTGTCAACGGCGAAAGCGCCTATTATATGAACCTCAACCGCAACAAGCGCGGCATCGTCCTGAACCTCAAGAGCCAGGCCGGTAAAGAGGTGTTCCGCAAGCTGGTGGCCCAGAGCGATGTGGTTCTGGAGAATTACCGTCCCGGCGTTATGGACCGCCTGGGCCTGGGCTATGAGGAGCTGCGCAAGATCAACCCTGCCATCATCTATGCCTCCGTCTCCGGCTTCGGCCACTACGGCCCCTACCATGAGCGGGCAGGCTATGACATTGTGGGTCAGGCCATCAGCGGCCTGATGAGCACCACCGGCTGGCCCGACAGCGCCCCCACCCGCACCGGCACCGCCATTGCCGATGTCATGGGCGGCATCAGCTGCTGCGTGGGCATCCTGGCGGCCTATATCAACCGCCTGAAGACCGGCGAGGGCGAGAAGGTGGACGTGGCCCTGGTGGACTCCATGGTTTCCTCTCTGGAGATCATCAACATCATCTATCTGGCCACCGGTAAGATCCCTCAGCGCATCGGCAACCGCTATGAGGCCCTGTATCCCTATGACTCCTTCCAGGCCAAGGACGGCATGCTGGTCATCGGCGCAGGCAACGACAAGCTGTATGGTCTGCTGTGCGACCTGATGGGCAAGCCCGAGCTGAAGACGGATCCCCGCTTCACCTCCAACAACGACCGCGTGCTGCACCATGCTGACCTCAAGCCCATTATCGAGGACTGGCTGAAGGATTGGACCATCGACGACGCGGTGCAGGCCATGCTGGACAAGGGGATTCCTGCCGCGCCCATCAACACCATCGACCGGGTGGTGAAGGATCCCCATATCGCCGGCGCCCGCGAAATGTTCGTGGAGGTGGACCACCCCAAGGCCGGCCGTATGAAGCTCACCGGCAACCAGATCAAGCTCACCAATCACAAGATCGACACCTTCACACCGGCCCCGCTGCTGGGCCAGCACAGCAAAGAGGTGTTTATGGAGAAGCTGGGCCTTACGGAAGAAGAGGCCGAGGCCCTCATTGCATCCGACGCCGTAAACGGCTAATGAACCCTCCATGCCCCCTGCCCGTGACCGCCCGGCGTATCATTGGCGGCACGGGACGCGGGGAAAATTGTTCATTTCGTTTGATCATATGTAACACATCCTGAGAGAAAAATGTTCTGAAATACCATTTTTTCTCAGGATGTGTTATTATTTTCGCCTTATCACTATGTTTGTGGCCCAGAATGCGCATTTTTTAACATACGCAAGTGCACATTGAACAAATTAGACAAGTTTTTTTGTTCATTGCGCTGGTCTTTGGTAATTGCATCACATTCCCCTTGACATTTCCAGACATCCTTTATAAAATCTAAATATAGAAGATGTTAGGAAATGGACGCGAAGTCAAGCGGGGCAGGGGAGCTCTGCAAAAATATTGTGTGATATTTTGATAGTTTTTCAGAAACGAACGCTGTCAAAATGTTCATATTACATTTTAGGAGGACGAAAATGAAAAACCAAATGAAGAGATTTGTCGCAATGCTTCTGGCGTCCCTGGCCATCCTGGCCCTGGCCGGCTGCAGCAACTCCGGTAACGGCGACGGTGACAAGGCTGATTATCCCAAGGAAAACATCACCGTGATCGTTCCCTACTCCGCCGGTGGTCCCA
>ERZ827528.1407-NODE-1407-length-25029-cov-3.297910_pt1 | contig 25029 bp, 17 predicted proteins | sample MGYA00519768_ERZ827528 | MGnify/ENA primary metagenome ERZ827528 (study PRJEB31778, sample SAMEA3449343) | human gut metagenome | biome: human gut; feature: human-associated habitat; material: faeces | place: United Kingdom | collected 2010/2012 ...
GCCCCCGCCCCGCTCTGCCTGAATTGCCTTGCCTGAAAAAATCACTAATAAAAAACAATAACGTACCCATTATTTTCGGCCGTTCCGCCTAATAATTACCGCTTCTCCGTATTGCTCCAAAAGCGCTTTTCTTTCCTTCCAGTCGGACATTACCGTACTCAGCTTTTCATAAAAGTTTTTTGAATGGTCGGCATGCAGAAAATGCGCCAATTCATGCGCGGCAACATATTCAATGCATTTTTCAGGCACATGAATAAGCGCAGTATTAAATGTAACTATGCCCCGTGAAGGCATACAGCTGCCCCACCTGGACACCATTCTGCGCAGCCGTATCTGCGGATACTTAACGCCGCAAGCTTTAAAAGCCGGATAAATTTTTTCCATAGCGCGTTCCAGAACCTCAGCGCAAAGCTCCCTGAGCCATTTATCCATAACCTTCTGCCGCAGCGCGCAGTTTCCGCAGTCTTCAACAGACAAAACCACCTTTTCTCCTTCAAGCAGCACGCTGTTTCTGCCGCTGTGCAGTTCAATACAGCACAATCTTCCCAATATATAAAGCGCCTCGCCATCCTCGTACAGGCCTTTCATAGGCATGTAGGCTGATTTTGAATATTTGTCCAGCGCTCTTAGTATAAACTCCCCCTTAGATATAAGAAAACTGTCTATGTATTCAACGGGCACGGCTTTGCCGGCCGAAACATGCACTCTGTCCGGCTTGATGCGCACATTTATATTTTTTACATGCTTGCGCTCCAGCTCATACGCCAGTTCCCGGCCGTTCAGCTTTATTTTTCTTACGGTGAGATTGGGTTCCCTAGTCTTATTCCTCAAAATCTTTTACATCCTTATATTTATTGCATTACAGCTTTAAATCCAGCCTAATTAATCTAATTCGGGCATTTTTACAGCTTTTATTTGCAAATAACACCCACTCTTATCCGGCCAATATGGATAAAAAACTGAATGTTAGGCTATATCTGCGCCGTATAGGCAGGCATACTCCCCCGACGCCCGCATTATTATCCTTGAAAAATACGCCGCAATATTCCAATACCCTCGCGCTTACCGACAGGAAACCCGCCGGCAGTCACAGATTTTATAAGAGAACATACCCTCAGTCTACAAGAAAGGCGGTCAGAAAGTATAAAATATGCGTCCTGCTGCCGTTGCTTTGATTCCACATACGCCCGGTACATGTTGTTTAAAAGCGCGCTTTACCCGGCACAAATTTTATGCCTTCTGCTTCTACGGCCTCAAACCGAGAGAATTTCTTCATTTTCAAGGCAGACGAAGAAACCGGGGAGTACGCCCATTGAGGATAACGCGGAAAATAAAGAAATTATCCCGTTTTGAGGCGGGTAGTTACTTTTAAACGAGGTTATATCCTGTTTAAAAGCTAAAGGATTTCATTTGGCCGGTCTGCTCGGTCACAGCAGCATCGATGCCGCATAAATTTAGCCAACGATAACCAAATGGTTTTTAATATGGCCCAATAGAGAGCACTTTATATATTTTTCAGTTCAAAAATGACAATGCTTTTATAACTTTTTTGCAAAGAGATTGGCTTATTGCTTTTGGCAATAAAAGCTGGTACACACTTTCCCCTTGGCCGGATGACATGGTTGGCATTCCCCCGTCTCATTTTTTCTATAAGGCCGAACAGAGAAAAACATGCGGGTTTCGGAACTTGCCAAATTGAATATTTATATGTTACAATTTCTATAATAATATACTTCTTTAAAATGGCTTTGCGATTAACTCTATAAACAAGGATTGTATTTAAAATCTGGATATACTGGAAGGAAAGAACAATATGCTGTTTGGGGGAAATTGGGAAAAGTTTTTATGGGAAGGCATCATTTTCCTTACCTTTCTATTGATTTGCGGCGGTTTGCTGGAAACCCGCTTCGCTAAAAAAGCCAGCATTCTGATCGGCGGTGGCACTGTACTGGGCATTGTCCTGCTGCAGGCCGGTTTGCTTATTTCCGGGCAGGATACCATGCTGGTGTTAACAATGCTGCCGCTCACCGCCTACCTCCCGTCCATCATCTGTATACATATCCTTTCACATGCGAGTTTCTTTCAGACCATGTCCGGCTGGACGGTCGGCGTCATCTCATATTTCCTTATGAAAACGGCGGGAAAGCTCCTCGTACAGTCTCTTGGAAAGCTGACCAATTTGCCCGGTTGGGGCTGTAATTTGCTCATAACGGTCTGTCTGCTTCTGCTGTCGTGCGGCGTGCTGTTCCTTGTGTTCCGCTTCCTGCGCAGGCCGTTCCAAGTATATGTTTTGAGAAATCAGACTAATTGGATATTGATGAGTTTTCCGGTTCTGATGATTGTGCTTATGTTTTCCTATGTCAGCAACAGCACAACTGACGAAACACTTTTGATCCTCCTGCTTTTGACCGCCTGTTCGATATTCCTCGTGCTTGTCCGGCTGCTGACTTCCGCCTCGGTAATTTCCCGCCTGAAAGAATCCGAAAAAGCGGTCGCGCACCAAATGGAAATCCAGCGCCGCGAGTATGAGGATATATGCAAAAAGATGGAAATGAGCCGGATATACCGCCATGATATGCGGCATCATCTTCTGGTTTTGGAAAAACTGGCCGAACAAAGCAATGTGGAAAGCGTGGTTCAGTATATCAGCAGCCTGAACGGGCGGCTCTCCGAAACTGAAAAAGAACGATATTGCGAAAACCCGACCATTAATGCGGTGCTGGCCGCCAGCATCGGACAGGCCAAGGAAGCACATTGCAGCGTGACGGCAAATGTCCTGCTGCCAAGCGAGCTCCCATTGGACGAGATGGATGTTTGCGTGGTGCTGGCCAACGCAGTGGAAAACGCAGTAAACGCCTGTCTGAAAATCAAAAAACAAAAAGACCGTTATATACGCATCCAGGCGGAGCTGGCGGATAACCGCAGGCTGACCATCGCCGTGTATAATCCCTGCGCGGAACCAGTATCATTTGATGCCAAAGGGTTCCCTATTGCCCCAAAACGGGAGGGGCACGGCATCGGCCTTAAAAGCATCGATGCAATTACCCGCAAGTATAACGGATTGTTTGCCTGCTCCTGCACAGAAGGCGAATTCCAATTCAAAGCGGTATTATTTCCCGGGCTTAAGCCGGCCGTTTCCACTCCTGTAAACGCTCCCAGGAAAAAGGTGCGGAATATACCCAAAACCGCAACTTCTTTAACCCTTATTGCCCTGCTGGCATTTTTCCTTGCAATTAACTGTATGCCGGCTATGGCGCAAAGTATGGCAGATGTTCCCGTATTGGGGAGTCTGGTGCAGCTAATCGATCTGCGCTCGTATAGCCGTTCATGGGGAGATACTGGCTTTAACGCCGTTTACCCTGTAATAGACACAGATAAGGTTGCCGCTTATGAAAAACCATCGAAGGAATCCCTGCCGGACGGAACGGGAAGCACGACGAATCAGGCCGCGACCGCTTCGCCGTCCTGCACGGCTCCTCATGAAACCGGCAGCACGGCCGCTCAACCCACTTCTTCCAGCAGCTCAGCGGCATCTTCGGGACATTCGCAGAAGGAGCCCCAGACAACGCAGCCGCCTGATTCGTCACAGCCGAGCCCGTCAACAGAACCGTCTAAGCCCGATACCCCCGCACCGTCTGATTCGCCACAGCAGGACCCGTCAACAGAACCGTCTGAACCCGATATTCCTGCACCGCCTGCGAATATCACAGACGGGATAGAAGATATGAACCAGCAGATTGAAAGCTACATATCAAAAATGCGGGAAAAATTTTTATGGTATGTGGCCCGAAAATATAACGGGTATGTCGCTATGGACACACATTATCAAATTCTTCGCAACGATGACCGACTGTTTACAGTCTGCTTTGAAACCACCGTCAATGCAGGCGGTTCCAGTCAGTATAGCCGTTACATAACGCTGGACAAGCAGACGGGCAATCTTATTGAGCTCGAAACCCTGTTCCAGCCGTACAGCGATTATATCGGTATCATCAGCCAGGATATCCTGCGTCAGATGACCGAGCAGGTGGAAAACGGAGAGGCGGACTACTTCATCCCCGGCGGCATCTGGTCGGAGGACGAGTGCTTTAAAGAAATCCAGGCCGATCAAAATTTCTATATAAACAACGACGGCCAGTTGGTGATTGTGTTTGATGAATACGAAGTAGCTCCTGGCAGCATGGGACGGCCGGAATTTACAATCCCCACGGATATATTACAGACGATTTTGCTGCATCCATCCTGTATCGGCTGAATCCCCTGTAAAAAGCGAGGTGAAACCTTTGATACGAATCGGAATTTGTGACGACAGGAGGGAAGACATACAGAGGCTGCAGGCACATGCCGCGTGGTTTGGGGAGAAGCATCCGGAGATCCCGCTGAAAGCGGACGCGTTTACTTCCCCATATGATCTCTTAGAGGCGATCTATGATGGCGGCGGATATGATATATACATCCTGGATATCATCATGCCGCACCTGAACGGTATAGACGTTGCCCAGAAGGTGCGGGAGCGCGGAGAAACGGCAGAAATTCTGTTTTTAACCGTATCACGGGAATATGCAGTGGAGGCTTTCGGCGTAAAAGCTTCCGGATATTTGATAAAGCCGGTGCAAAAAGCAGCTTTTGAGCAGGAAATGCTGAACTGCATCCGAAACCTGGCCCCAAACGAAAACCCCGCTATCCTGCTGAAAACCAAGGAAGGGATCCGCCGGGTGCATATTCGGGAGATAGTCATGGTGGAAAGCTTCAACCACCGCCGTGTCTGTATCCTTGCGGATGGTACGACTGTGGAAACCTCCGCCACTTTGTCGTCGCTGTATGAACAGCTGCGGGAATACGCCTGCTTTTTTCTACCGCACAGAGCCTATATTGTCAATCTGGAATATGTAAACGGCCTGGCGCCCACAGAACTCATGATTGCCGGCGGACGCCGAGTCCCTGTTTCGCGCAATATTTATCCGAAACTCAAAGAAGCGTATATGCGTTATACATTTTAAAGCATTTACGCTGTAATATTACAAGGCAAACTGCATTTCACGCAGAAAAAGCTACATTTCACGCAAGAGATGAACTTTTTCTGCGTTTTTATTTTATTATAAAGAGCGCGAGAAAAGAGGTGGAGAACTTATGAAGACGGTTTTCCGTAAAAAGCGGATAAAGCCGCTTGGGCTCGAAGAAGCCGTCAAATTTAATCAGATGCTGGACACCAACCAAACCTTGCAGCGCGGCATGGAGCAGCTGGCGCTTTCCTATCCTTACATGGAAGAAAAAAACTATTTGGATAAGGTTCTTCAGTTGTTCCGAGACGCCGGGTTGGAGCTGTCAGCAGAGGAATTCAGGATTTTGCTTACATTGCGCCGGCAAACCGATCAAATGCTGCTGGAAAAATAAGAGAAGCAGTGAAACGGAGGTGAAAAATGAAACGTGGACAATTTACTGCAGATTCCCAGTGAACGGGAACGGGAGTCGGACAGGCTGTTTTTGGAATTTGCCGTAAAAAAATGCGCGCTCACTTTATCAAAGGCTGAGATTCTAATTTTGACAGAACAGTTTTTGGCTATGTCCCCGGATCGGGAGGTGGACGCTATCCTGGCGGAATACGGCCGGGATCCAAAGCGCACGGCGCCAGCCCCTGATGTGCCGGAAGAGACCCCTAATGTCAGCACGGTGCTGTCTGAGGACGAGGAATCAGCCGTCCATCCGCCAACTTCAGCTTCGGACAACCCGCAGTTACCGGACATAGACTGGGAGATTTCTGCTGATCTGCCGCCAAAGAAAGGCGAGCGAGGCCGAAACAAGCTTCAGAAAAAAAAGAAATCCATTTTTGGAGATTTGCTGTTTTACGGAGTACTTATAGCACTGATTGTGGGTGTTGTCATTCTGACGGGCAGCGGACAGCAAGGCCCCCACTCCTTGGCAGGCTTCACGATGCAGACAGTGCTGACCAGTTCCATGGAAAGCGTCTATCCTAAGGGTTCGCTGGTGATATCTCGCTATACTGAGCCCGATACCCTTGAAATTGGCGATGATATTACCTTTATGACCAATGAAACCACCACCGTGACCCATCGGATCACAGGCATTGTGGAGGACTATGCCGACACCGGGCAGCGGGCATTCCAGACTCAGGGCGTGATGAACGCCCAACCCGACAGCCAGCTGGTTCCTGCCGTCAACATTGTGGGCAAGGTTGTGTTCCACAGCTACGCAGCCGGAAAAGCAGTAGATTTTTTAGGAAACTACTGGCCGCTTCTGCTGTTCTTTCTCGTTATTCTGGCCGTGCTCACAAGAGTGCTGATATACATCTACCGCAAGGATAACAATACGTCCGACACCCGGCAGAAGCTAAGCCAAGCACCTAGACAAAAACCCGTTCAAAAGACGGTTTTTATAAAAGAAAAACCATAAGGAGGAGATAACCAACCATGACAGAAAAAAAGAAAAAGGCGCTGACCGCCGTCGGCGCGGTGGTCATGGCTGCGCTCGTTGGGCTGGGCGGCACCTTTGCCTGGCAGTCCATAAGCCAGCAAGCGCTCAACGAAGCAGCCGCCACGCTGAATCCGGGCGGGCGTCTGCATGACGACTTTGACGGCCGCAACAAGGACGTCTACGTCGAAAACTTCACAGATGCGGCGGACGGCACGCCCATTTTCGCCAGGGTACGCCTGGACGAATATATGGAGATAGGTCTCGGCGCAGGCAACGACCGGAACCTTTCTTCAGACGACGAGCTGACCACCACAGGCCTGACCATAGTCGGCCAGGGGGCAAAAATCAACGACAAGACCACTTGGACGACCCGCACCCCCACCAGCGGGCTTGCAAATGAAGACGGCGAGCTTTACTGGGCCTGGGATACTGAGGGCGGCCAGACCGTGTATATGCCCACCTTCAACAAAAACAAAGACTCTTTGCAGGCGGACGTCAACGGCACATATGATGGTCAAGCGGACACCGATATCCCCTATGACGATTATGTGACCTACACTGAAGGGCAGGAGGTCACCGCTAATGCCACCTATGACGATGACAACAACGACATTGAGGACGACGGCACCCGCACTGAAAACGAGACCCACACTGCCAAAACGACCATCAATGGCACGGTCATCACTATGGACGAATGGCTGACACGCTGGGAAGCGTATCAAACGGCAGTGGAGGGCGGCACGCCTGCCGAGCAGGCCGCTGACGACACCCAGGTAATGGGCGATTTCTGGGTATGGGACGATGACGGCTGGGCCTACTGGGCCAATGCCATCCAGCCAGATACCGCCACCGGCTTGCTGCTGGACGGCATCGAGCTTGTCAACCCGCCCAGCGACAGCTACTACTACGGCATAAACGTGGTGGGCCAGTTTGTGACGGCGGACGATATAGGCTATCTCAACGGCACCGGCTTCTATGACCGGACGGCGGGACACCTTCCCTCGTCTGAGGCGGAAGACCTGCTGGAGCTTATCACCGGCACCGTTATCGAGGTACCGTCCACCGAAGGCGAGATGGACAGTTCCACCTCGGATGAGATCCGCGATGCAGTGGTGACAGGCGATAATTATGAGGTCGTCACCATCGACGACACCGAATGGTATGTGCTGGCCATCGACTATGACACCGACCGCGCGCTGATCCTCTCCCGCTATGTGCTGGAGACGCGCGCATTCGATGCGGACGGGAGCGTCTATTGGAAGGACAGCGACCTGCGGGAATACCTCAACGGCGACTGGCTGCGCGGACAGGATGCCTTGTATAACGCCGCGGTGGAAACCACCCTGTATAACATTGAGCGAAACACCGAGATCCTTGTCGAGGACGATATGCTGACCTCCACGCAGGATAAGGTGTTCCTGCTGTCCTATACGGATCTGCCCGGCGCAAACGCAAGCTATGACCCGCGGCTTTCCACCTATTACGAATATATGCCTTTGGAAGGGAATCAGGGCGACGTGCTGCCGGATCTGCTGACGGCGGCCACTACCGCGGACGGCACACCGACAGGCTGGTGGACGCGAACCTATACCTACACAAACGGGCAGGTCAAACCCTACATCGTCCGAAGTGTGTCTGCCGAAGGCGCCGGCACCGGCAGCCGCCCGGACGTTGCCACCGTAGGCGTGCGCCCGGCCTTGTGGATCCAGCTGGACACCGACAAGGATCTCACCCCGTCCGATACGCTGGACTATGAGACCTCCGCCGCCATCCGCGCCGCCGAGGTTTCGGACATGGGCCTGGAGGCCGATCAATACGATACGGTGCTCATCGACGGGATCGAATGGTATGTGCTGAAGGTGCAGGACAATAAAGCCCTGCTACTTTCCCGGTATCTCCATCCGCAGCAGATGCATATGGTTAATGATATTCAAAAATACGTGGATGAGGAGCAGGCCAAGCGCTTCTTCCCAGATGTCGGCGTCAACTATGTCACCAGGAGTCAGACCAGCGATACCATTTGGGCGACCAGCGATCTCCATGATTATCTCAACGGCGAGTGGCTGTCCATGCACCCGACGCTGAACGCCGCAGCAGCCGAAACGACAATCCAAACCCGGTTCTATCTATCCGAGAGGTCAACGTATCAAGAGGAGGAGTTTTGGTGCGACTCTGCCGACAAGGTCTTCCTGCTCTCCACAGCGGATGTGTTCGGTACCACATTTGATGTAACGGCGTACTCAGGTAGTACACAATCTGTGGAAAAAACGTTACCATCGAATGACGCGAGGGAATACACCCTGGGAACGGTGGGCGTCATCCTGCCGGAGGCGCTGCGCACGGCCGACATATTCCTTCAAGACAATCCCGGCGATCCCACCGGCGCCCGCGATTGGGGACTGCGCACCAGCTGGCACAATTCTGACAGTTCTGGTGAAACCATCACCGGCGGTTCCTACCTCACCGAAGTCAATATGAACGGCAACTTGCAGGGTTTGAACCGTCAACAGTATTTCTATTTCCGCCCGGCCATGTGGGTAAATATCAACAGCAGCACCTCCACCATCACCGTGACCGCGCCGGAGGCTGCGATAGAGTATAACACCAGTGCGGATCTGACGGTAGCGGTCACGACGGGCACCGGTGATGTTACCAATCCCGCTGTCACCTGGACGATCCGCGGCGCTACCTCCGCCGACACCCGCTTTGTGGGCAACACCCTGTATATCGGGGCCGACGAGGTGAGCCGGCGCCTGCAGGTCGTCGCCTCCTATAACGACGGCGGCCAGATCATCACCGACACCGTCTATGTATGGGTGAACCCGGCGCCGGCCCGGCTGGACGCGGAAGCTTCCGCATTCATCCGCAACGCGGACATTTCCAAAATTGGACTGGAGCAGGAAGCAAATGCATACAGCACGGTCACCATCGACGGTGTGGAGTTCTACGTGCTGGCGGTGGATGAGGACAACGATTTGGCCCTGCTCTTCTCCAAGGACGTGGTGGCTGAGCATCTGATGCGAAACACCTCTGACACCAGCAGCGGCGATTGGGCGGCCTCCGGTAGCAGTTGGACGGCACGGGACTATCTGCACGAAGAATGGCTCCCGAACCATTCCACCCTGAGCCAGGTGGCGCAGGAGACGGAAATCTCCTTCTATACGTCTTCTGCATACATCCCAACTAGTGAGACGCTGGAATCCAGCACAGACACGGTCTTCCTTCCCTCCTATGCAGACCTGACCGGTTTAGACGCGCGGGATGAGGAGGAGGTCACTGCTGCCGAAGTACCGGGAGAATACACCTGGGGTAACAGCCAGCTCATTCCGGACAGCCTGCGTGCGGCAAACTGTATAGAGGGTGTGTCCGCCTCTACATGGTGGCTGCGGACGTCGGTGCTAGACGTAAATTCGATCATGGGTACACGTGCGTCCTTCAAGACGGTATACTGCTCGAATGGTAATCTCTACTCTACAACTAGTCAGCGTGGCGAGCTGGGTCTGCGTCCCATGATGTGGGTGCGGATCTCAGCGGAGTAAGAAGTGCCGGCGGGCCGCCAAAAAGGACGACGGCCCGCATAGCAAAATGTTTATCAGGGGCATACGTCCCCATAATATCAAAAATAATTTTTTAGGAGGAAATAACAAATGACAACCAAAAAGAAAATCGCCGCGTCGGTCGGCGCGGTAAGCCTGGCGGCAGTCATCGCCCTGGGCGGCACCTTCGCCTGGCAGTCCATCAGCCAGCAGGCGCTCAACGAAGCAATGGCCACAATCAATCCCGGCGGACGTCTGCACGACGACTTCAACGGCCGCAACAAAGACGTGTATGTGGAGAACTTCACCGAGGACGGCACCGCCATCTTTGCCCGTGTCCGTCTGGACGAGTACATGGAGATCGGCCAGGGCGCTGGGGCTGATGAGGATAATCAGGCCGTCTCAGTTATAGGGGGCGCCGAACTGGGAGATAAAAGCACCTGGACCACCCGCCTACCCTCCGGAAGCACGCTTGTGGACGGCGATGGCAACGCCTACTGGACCTGGAACATGGGCGGCCAGACCACCTATATGCCCACCTTCAACATGAATAAGGATTCCCTGCAAGCGGACATTAACGGTACTTATGACGGCACGAGCGACTTGGACGATATCCACTATGACGACTATGTGGATTATTCTCTTCCGGAAAATGCCAGCAAAACCGATGATGAAATCTACGACGCCGATACCAACGACGCGGAAGAAGAACAACCAATAGAGGGCACAAACATCACAACTGTAGAAAGTCAGGAGCACACCGCAGCTCTGACCGATACCGCCACCGTTATTACTATGGACGAATGGCTGCTGCTGGAGGGAGATGCCCGCATCGGCAACTTCTGGGTGTGGGATGCCGACGGCTGGGCTTACTGGGCTCAGCCCATTGAATCCGGCGAGACCACCGGCCTGCTGCTGGACGAAATCATCCATACCAATCCCCCCAGCGACAGCTGGTACTACGGAATCAACGTCGTCGGTCAGTTTGTTACGGCGGATGACATCGGCTTTTTGAACAATACCGGTTTCTATGACACTTCGGATGGCAAGAGCACCGCTCCTACCGCCAACGCAGAGCTGCTGCTGGAGACCATCACCGGCACCAACATCCCCACCAGCAAAGTCACCGTCACCGCGGCCGGCAGCGCTGTGAGCGTAGCGGCTAACGGTACGCTCCAGTTCACCGCGGCCGTTGCCGACAAAGACAATGCGCCTATTGCAGACGCAGAGGTCACCTGGAGCGTCTCCGGCGCGCAGCAGGCGGATACCACCATCAGCGAAGGCGGCCTGCTCACCGTTTCGGCTTCTGAAACGGCGGATACTGAACTGACCGTCACCGCCACCTATATGGACGGCGACACGGCGGTTACCGGCTTGGCCACCGTAACCGTTACGGCGGGCGCTTACCCCGCTTTATCCCAGCAGGGCGGCTTTGCCGCCCTCAAGGAAGGGCTTTGCCTTGTTCAGGGAGAGCCTTTCCTTGAGGGCAGGAACCAAACAGATTATTAAAAAGGAGGACTGGCTGTGGGACGGGTATTCCACCGCATCATCAGCGCGTTTCTAACCGCCGTTTTCGTTCTTTCCGCCGTGGTCACCGGCACCTACAGCTGGTACAGCATTCAATCAGTAACCAACGAGACAGCGGCTACCATCGCGCAGGTGCAGCTTCTCAAACTGCAAAAGCTGCCGGACGGCACCGAGACGGATACCCCGGTGCCGGGGGCGGCCTTTTATCTTTTTACAGCGGAAGGCGAACAGATAGGCGGCCGCCTGGTCACCGACGAGACGGGGGCGATTTCCCTGCGCCTGCCCGCAGGCTCTTATTATTTTGAAGAATCTGCCCCGCCGCCGGCGTTTACTTTTGATTCGGCAGACGGGGAGCCAATCACACAATATCCATTTGCCGTGCCGGAGGGAGGCACGGAGCAGGTGACAGTGACGGCCTATAATGTACGGCTGTCCGGTTCCCTTTGGATCAATAAAACAGTAAAGAATGCCGACGGCTCGCCTCTCAGCGAGGAGCAATCGGAAAAAGAATTTATCTTTACTGTTTCGTTTTCGGATAACGGAGCATACAGCTATCAAAAAACGGACGGCACTGCGGGCGAACTGGCCAGCGGAGGAACGCTCACGCTGAGCCACGGCGAAACAGCGCTGTTTGAACAAATCCCCGCCGGCGTTACCTACACCGTCACCGAGCAGCAGGAGGACGGCTATCTCATCTCCTCTTCAGGACATAGCGGAACCATCACATCAGGCATATCGGAAGCGGATTTTGTCAACACCTATTCTCCCGATAATCCGCCTCAAACGCCGATAAAGCTTACGGTTACAAAGCAGCCGGCCGGGGAATATCCGGCATCCGATATAGAAAAGGGATTTGAGATGGCCCTGATCCTAAACGGCGTTTCGGAGGATTTTACCCTGAAGCCGGGAGAAAGCAAAGAATTTACGCTTATGCCGGGGGATGTTTATGATGTCCGCGAAAAGGATTACACCGCCGACGGCTACGCTCAGACAATCACGGAGGGTTTCGGCACAGCAGGCACAGAGAATATCTCCGTCACCGTCACCAACACCTTTACCGGCACAGTTATGAAAGAGCTCGCCGGAGAAAAGACCTGGCAGGGTGTTGGGCTCACCGACGAGCTGCTGCCGGAATCCATCACGCTGCTTTTGAAGGACGGCGATCGTGTTGTGGAGGAAACTGAGGTCACGCCGGATGAAAATGGGCGCTGGCTTTACTACTTTACCGTCCCTAAATACGACGCCTATGGGAATGAAATCGTCTACACACTGGAGGAACTGCCCCTTGAGAGCTTCCGGCCCGAATACAACGGCTTTGATATTGTCAACACCTATCTCCCGCCAGTAACTGTCACGCTCCCCGCGATTGTGAAAGGTGTGGAGGGGGATGCGCCGCCGGAGGAACCCTTCACATTCTGCATGACAGCACAAAACGGTGCGCCAATGCCAGAGGGCGTAAGCAACAACTTCCTGACCATACAGATAACAGGGCCCGGCGAGGCGCCGCTTGGCTCCATCCGCTATACGGAGGCTGGGACATACCGCTATACCGTGACCGAAACCGCAGGCAATGCACGCGGCTGGGTCTACGATCCGGCTGTTTACACCATTACCGTTACGGTCGTTGAGGAAAACGGCGCGCTGCGGGCGGATACGGTTATCACCAAGAACGGCAAACCGGCCAGCGGCCTAGAGTTTGTCAACTGCTATGACAGCAAGCTGCCTCCCCAGGATATTACGGTCATAGAGGGACAAAAGTTCTGGAGGCATGGTACCAATCCGGAGGAAAACCGTCCTGATTCCATCATTGTCATCGTTTATGGAGATGGGAAAATCGTTTTGCAGCAGCTGGTCACCGCGGCAAACGAATGGCGGTACCATTTTGAATTGCCGAAATACAATGAGGCGGGCAGGAAAATTATCTACACCGTTGACGAGGGCGATGTGGCGCACTATGAAAAAGCTGTTGACGGATATGATTTAATAAACACCTATCAGGAAGACCAGCCGGAAATACCAGACGAACCTCCATCATCAACGGGCGACAACTTCCGTCTCTGGCTATGGGTGCTGCTCATGCTGTTATCCGGAGGAGCCTTGGTCTTGCTTCAGCGCCTTAAACAGCGTGAATAGCTATTCCCCTATCGTTTGTGACTCATAACCTGCTTGGTTATTCCGCCGACATATAATAAAAGCCCCTGACCTTAAGAAGGCTTAAAGTCTGCATAAAAAGCCTGTCCCGGCATGATTGCCAGAACAGGCTTTTTTCTATAAATTGCGGCTTAGCTTTAAGACCGGCATTGTAAATATTTTCTGTTTCATCCGTTGCATGCGATTGTTTCCCTTTATTCAGATATAAGCTCAGCAAGACCGTGGAACAAAACTGACAAGCACATAAATAAGAATTAAGATCAACCAACTACAGCAGATCGGGCACAAAATTGATTGGCCCAATATACCGCCGCCTGATTTGAACCCAGCTTTAGCCTTCCTGCTCAGCTAGAAGCTGCCCGGAAATCTTTCTAGTCAGCTTCTGTGCAAATTGCGCAGAGGTCCGCCCCTGATTTGGTTTTCAGCGCATTTTCGCCGGTTCAGGTCCGTGTTGACCAGAGAATCAGCCAAATGTTTGTCGTTTGTCGACATTCCTTATTTTGCCCTGAAAACACCAAAAACCCGCTTAAACAGCGGGTTTTCAATGTGTGTTCCATATTGCGGAATAATTCTTTCTTTATTCCACCAAAAGAAAAACATTAAAAATCCGAATTTTGCAGCGTTTTTAGCCAACTTTCCTTGACAGCCTTATACTAACTGTAAGGACGTTAAAAATCCAGTACTTTTGATGTGTTTTTAAAAAACTATTTCAACTTCTTTCGGCATTAATAGGTTAAGTAATTGCGATTCCTCCCTTTAAATTTACAATCAATTTAGGATCCTCCGTCATTCGAATGCTGGAAACCAAATAGCCAATAATATTATAATCATCCTCCTGTTCCCGCCTGCAAAGGACAAAACAACCTACAAGCCAAAAACTTATGAGCAGATGACCTATCCGAGCCAGCGTGTTCAGGTAGATGTGAAGATGCTACCTCGCAAATGCATCACAAACCCGGAACTGCATCTATTCCAGTATACCGCCATTGACGAGTTCGCCAGGCTTTGCTTCCTGGCCGCCCACCCTGAGCAGTCTGCCTCTTCCTCCGCCGACTCCCTGAAAAAGTTGTTCAAGTGGTACGCACGGCGAGGCATGCGAGCGGAATGCATCCAGACCGGCAACGGCTTCGAGTTTACCACCTGCTTCTCCAACAGCAAGCGGGAGCTGCTCACCTTATCCGAAAACATTGCTGCCTAACTCAGTATCCGGAACATGCTCCTCCGCCCTTATACCCCCAAGCACGGATTAAATCAAGCAGCTTTTACTGAAAAATCATGAATAAGTTGGAGTATCTATTCTAAATGTGAAGGCGGATCCCGATATGCAAAATGAACAGCATTCATAATACAGTTAAAGAAATTATTTACACACAGAACTGATACATCAATAACGCAAGGCAACCAATGTGATTGAAGGCAATCACATTGGTTATCTTTATGACTTTTCTGTATAATACTGCGCTTGGGCATACCAAAGCTCATGGTATTTCCCATTTTCGTCAGCAACAAGCTTATCATGGCTGCCTTGCTGCACGAGCTGTCCGTTATCAAACACAGCGATCTCATCGCAGAACCGACAGGAGGAAAGCCGGTGACTGATATAAATGGCGGTTTTATCTCCAACAAGTTTATTAAAATTTGAGTAAACCTCTGCTTCCGCAACAGGATCAAGGGCGGCGGTCGGTTCGTCAAGCACAATAAAGGGAGCGTCTTTATATAACGCCCGGGCTAGAGCAATCTTCTGTGCCTCTCCGCCGGAAATCTCTACACCGTTTTCCTCAAAATCCTTATAAAGGCAGGTGTCCAGCCCTTCCGGCATATTCCGAAGCCTCTCTTCAAAACCGGAATCAAACAAGCATTTCGTTACCTCTGCTTTATCATACATGGTTTTTGCCGCCACATTTTCACCAAGCGGATAAGAAAACAACACAAAATCCTGAAACACTACCGAAAAGACAGACATATATTCCCCGTAGTTGTATTTCTTAATATCAATCCCGTTGAGCAAAATCTCTCCTTCAGCTGGGTCATACAAACGGCACAGCAGCTTGATAAAAGTTGTTTTCCCGCTTCCGTTCATACCGACAACGGCAAGCCGTTCACCTACGCGAAATTTCAGCGAAACATTTTTCAAGGCATATGTTTCGCTTCCCGGATATTTGAACGATACATTGCAAAACTCTATTTCATAATCCCTGTCTATCCGTTTTTCCACTGTAAGACTGCCCTGATACATTTTGTTTGGGATATCCAGAAACTCAAAAACCAGCTTCAGAAAGGAAGCGTTATTTCGCATTCCTCCCATAATACCAATTAAAGAGCCGATGCTTCCCGCAACCCGCGTAACAGCAGATATATATTGCGTAACCGCGCCGATTCCGAATGCGCCGCCCAGTGCTTTGAGACAGACAAAAATATAAACCACTCCGGTAAATAAAACCGATACAGCTGACGATGCCGCACTATAACACCCCACCGGACCTCTTGCCAATCTTGCAAACATTCCTTGGGAACAAAATGTTCCTGTTTTATCTTTACTAAATTTTTCACATAACAAATCCTGCCGATAAATCCGTATATCTTCTGAAAACTCTTTTCTGAAACCCAAAAAACCAAAATAGCCAAACATGCGATTTGCAAAATTATGAGAATCAGAATTCAGCGCATAATAGCTTCCTGCTTTATTGGCGAGCAGAGGCGCTATATAGGTGATTGCAAGCATAACCGCAATAATCAGCAGCACAAACAGCGGACTGTTCAGCACGGTAAATCCGCCGGCAGTATCCGGCACACGGCTTGTAAAAAGTGACACCGTCAGGGCAACGCCGCCAAGAAAGGTGATTAATCCGGAAAGAATCCCCTCAATATGACCATACACCTGATTGAGTCCCCATCCGCCGCCGTTGCGGTTTTGCTCGATCGTATTATACAGCTCATGCGTCTTGGGATTATCCGCATCCGGGTAGTCCATGCTCATCATTTTTTTAGAAAATATCTGCTGTATCTTATAATATAACCCAGCGCATGCAACATCACGCCACTTGTGCAAAAAGGTCGCCGCAAGAGAGATGACTGCCGCTGACAACAGTATAATCAGAACAAGCCTTATCAGTACAGACGGATTTCGGCCTTCAGTCAATTCAGTAATCAGCAAAGCAGAAAGATAAATGCCTATATAAGGAGTCAGAGAATCCCATACGACACAAATAAGGCGGGATAAGAGCATATGAGGACACTGTTTATAAATAAGCACGAAAGCCCGCCGGTTCAGCTTCCATGCCTCACGCCAGGTGAGCAGCTTCTTGTCCTTTCTCACAAACATCCCCCTCTCTATAGTATTTGCTCTGGATTTCAAACAACCGGGCATATTCACCCGATAGCTTCAGCAATTCCTCGTGGGTTCCTTCCTCCACAATTTTGTGATTACCGATCAGCAAAATCCGGTCGCAAAATCGGGTAGAAGCCAGACGGTGGGAAATATAGACGGAAGCGCAGCCTTTGGTCATTTCATTATATTTGCTGTACATATCCGCTTCTGCTATCGGATCAAGGGCTGCGGTAGGCTCATCCAGAATAATAAAAGGTGCTTTTTTATAAAGGGCACGAGCAAGCATCAATTTCTGTGTCTCTCCGCCGGACAGTTCCGCTCCATCTTCGTAAACAGTTCGATTTAAATAGGTTTGATAACCATCCTTTAAAGAACTGATCTTAGCAGTCAACCCCGATTTTTCTGCGCAATCTTTTATCCGTTCCATATCGTAATTTTCTTCTGACTGTGCCACATTGACAGCTACTGTTTCTGCAAGCAGCGAGAAATTTTGAAATACCGCCGAAAACATTGCATAGTAGTCCTGCCGGTTAAACTCCCGGATGTCCTTGCCGTCAAGCAAAACCTTCCCATGCGTCGGGTCAAAAAATCCACATATCAGCTTCACAAGCGTTGTTTTTCCTGCACCGTTAAGTCCGACAACCGCGACCTTCTCTCCGGGGTGAATGGTAAGATTAATATCCTCCAGTGTATAATCATCTGCTCCCGGATATTTGAAAAACACATTTTCAAGCTTGATTTCGTGCTGAGCACCGGTAGCATCCGAAAGCTTTTCACCATCTTGAAACCGAAAAGGCTCCGGATATTCCAGAAATTCTCTGATTATAGAGATATCAAGACTTTGCCGGTACAAGGTTGTCATGCTTCCTAAAATTCCTGTTACCCATGCTGTAAAGCCGCCCACCGCGGAAAAGTAAAGAAGAAACGCGGAAACGCTTAAATTCCCTGACAGTACCAGATCAATTAATACAAAATAGGCAAGCCCGTTTCGCAGAATAGTAAGCACCAAATCCAATATACTGCCCCATATGTAAACATTATGTGCACGACGGTGAAAAGCAGTATATGCCGTCATTGCCTTATCGGTAATCTCCTCCATCCACGGCTTCATTCCAAAAATCCGGATATCTTTTGCGGCGGTGTAATTTTGAGCTTGCCGTATCTGGTACCAGAGCTTTCTGGAAATCCCGCCCTCTTCCTCACGATGCCGGTACCCGTAACCGGTCAGCTTCTTGTTTACAAAATAGCCGATTAAGGAAGTCAGTAAAATTACAAGCATCAGCCATATATCTACTGACACCAACAAAAACAAATAAATAACAAAACCAATGCAGTTTTGTGCCAGTGATGTAAGTGTGTCCCAAATGGCTTCAGTTGCTTCCTGATTATTACTTGTGGCTTGTTGGCATTTTGCGCTTAGTTTAGTAAACTTTTTCTCAAACAAGTTGGGATAAGATGTGGTGCAAGCCTTTTTATTGATAGCCGAAATCAGCGCCAAACGAACGGTTACTCTTCCGTATAAGGTATTGGAATTGACATAGGAAGTGGCCGCAGAACAAAACATGATTAATATGACAAACAGCAAAACCATCGTCAGCAATTCTGTTATCGAAGCCCCCCGTTCTACAACCGACAAGACAGATGGAGCCACATAAAGATTTACTAAATTGCTCATCACGGCAAGAAAAACCTGTAACAAGCATAACAGCAAAATCTTTTTCTCTTTTTCGCGCCATGCCAGCGAAATCATATAAGCGGAGCACTGCCACATATTATATTTCGGCTTGGCGCTTTTTTCGTTTTCTTTTTTCAAGATGCCCACCTCTTTCTGCTCCTCAGTCTATCACAACAAGCCCCTGTATGTTATGTTGGGGGATGAATTGTTGATTTTTGGGGACGAACTGCATTATTTTTGCGGAATCAATATTTCCGTGGTAAAAGCACCGTCCTCGCTGTTTCGGTTGATATACCCGTCCAAACGTTCAATAATGGTATCAATTCGAATCAAGCCAAAGCCATGGCCTTCGCCTTTGGTGGTTTGAAATCTTCCGTTTTGCTTCTTTTGCTTTTTTGAAGCGGTAAAGTTGGTAAATGAGATATAAAGCTGGGTGTTCTTCATATCCATATAAATCCGAATCAACCGCTTGTCTTGGGGAAGTGCCAAGCTGGCCTCAATGGCATTATCGAACAGATTGCCTATAATGACGCATAAATCAAGTTCTGAGGTTTTTAAAGCAATAGGAATAAAAATATCTGCTTTCACAGGAACATTTTTCGCTTTTGCAAGAGAAATTTTGCTGTTTAAAATGGCGTCCGCCATAGAATTGCCAGTTTTAATTACAGTATCCACCGTAGCCAGGTCTGTTTCCAATTCATCCAGATATTTTTGAACAGCCGCTATGTCTCCGCTTGCGGCATGTGCTTTCATTACCTGAATATGATTTCGATAATCATGGCGCCAGCCGCGGATCTGTTTATACATATTTTCCACTTCCGCATAATGGGTCTCCATCAGTTCCCGCTGATAAGCGGCGATTCGCTTGTCAATCTGTTTGGAAAAAAAATTCATGTCAGCCTCCGTTATGTATGTGCGATAAACGCTTTGTTTAATGGTCCATATTGCCCTCTGGGCAGGGGAATGACCGACCCGTCAGATAGAAAAACATCAGTTTTAGTGATTTTATCGATGAAGGAAAGGTTAACGATGAAGGAACGGCCCATTCTGTAAAAACGTTCGTCCAATTCGCGCTCAAATTCTCCGAGTGTCTTTTTAACGGTATAATCTTTTTTAGAGTGTACTGTTACATAGTTCTGTTGAACCTCAAGGTATTTGATCTCATAAATCGGAATGCGTACCATTTCTCCGGCCAGGGAAAGAAAGAGAGCTTTTTCATTTTTCCTTATTTTTAAAACAGCACGGTTAAGAACCTCAAACAATTTGGTCTCTGATAAAGGTTTTACGAGATAATGCAGAGCAAATACCTCATAGCCTTCCGCAATATAATCCGTGTATCCCGTAATAAAGATAATCTGCACTGCATCATTCTCTTTGCGGATCCTTTTGGCAAGCTCAATGCCGCTCATAGAGGGCATTTCAATGTCCAGCAGTAAAATGTCAAAAGCTTTCTGCTCTGCATACCGGAACAAAAAACTTTCCGCAGAGGGAAAGGTTTCAATAGCAACTGTTATACTCTCCTTTTCCGCCCACATATTGACCATAGAGGAGATATATTTAACATCTTCTTCCATGTCGTCACAGATTGCGATTCTATATTTCATACTAATCCTCCAATATTTTCATTTGACATCGGACAGCTAAATATTGCTTAATCTTTATCCTTCATAATATACTCTTACCGTAATCAAGGAAAATGGCTGTAAGGATGACGGTGTTTTGAGAATGCTCTGTATTTCTTCATTGCAGTTCACAAAATTGGAAGGGTTGATATATCCCTGCTCAAGCTCCTGTTGTACAGTCAGATTATTGGCTTTAAAAACAGAAATACAGGTGGCGGCATAGCTTTTATAATATTGATTCAAAAGACGCACCGCAAAAATGCCTGCCGAATAAATTTCATCTCCAATATGCGCCTTTTTGTCACAGTAATCTGCATAGAAAAACAGCCTTATCCATTTGCCGCCCCCGTTTAAAAAAGTCAAAAATATTCTTTCATAAGCCATATAAGAACAAATATTCTGATATTATTTTAGCACAGAAAGACGGGTATTTCAAGATTTTTCAGGTGTTGCGCTTTTTGTTTTCGTGTTGTTACTCTATTCTTTAAACAACTGATTTTTTCGGATATGAAAATATGCGCGGGAGAGACAAATCCTCTCTAAATTGCAGGGCACGAGCCGAGCCGGGATTTCTCGGCGGCTTCTTGCTGTCCGAAAACGGAAGAAGAAAAAATATATGCTGATAATTACACTAAAACTATCTGACACGGTGCACGCACTTGTCAGATAGTTTTGTGCCAACTGCGGCAATGACAGCAACTGCTTGCTGCCCAACGGCGGCGAAATGCACCGCTCAATTCAGCTTATTTCTCTGTATGGTATCTACCGCAATTATTTAAAAGAGTCGGTACTGCCTGCGGCAAAGAACTGTACAAAAAAATTAAAATTGAGACAAATTAAAAAATAATTAGAGGTTAAAAACGCTATGGAAACAATGAATAACGCAAAAATTATCGGTATTGACCACGGCTGCGAAAATATGAAAACGGCAAATTTCTGTTTCAAGTCAGGACTCATCGTCTATGACTCCGAGCCGCTTTTTACGACAGATATGCTTGTGTTGGGCGGTCGGTACTATCTCATCAAAGAGGGGCACCAGGAATTTGCGCCCGACAAAATCAAGGATGAAGACTACTATATTCTCAAAGCAGTATAAAAAAAGACGTCGCTGCAAATATATGAATTACTGTTAAACCCGATTATCAACAGATAATGTTTCCGGTGCGCCTGACGATAATAAGGATTCCAGGGGAGAAAAAAAGAATCCATTTGAACGCCAATCGCTTTATTCTGGCGCCGAATATACCGTTCAATCGTCTCCTCAGATAACTGGGACGCTTCACTTATGATCTGCAGCCCGCAATAACGCGACAGAACTTGTGTGCTGCTATGTTCCGCACGCAGCACCATAGTGCTGCTCATAGCTTTCTCTGATAAAACGCCGTATTCAAAATTAAAAGTATCAATAAAGCTCAGCGTGATATCGAGATTTAATTGCGCGGCATAATTCCACAGCATCATATCGTAGCAATCACAATTTTGTTTTTGAATGGGTTTAAAATTTAAAATATAGTCCATTGCTTTTCATTCCTGTTTATCGGTATAGTAAGCCGCCTGCGCATTCCATAAATCACAGTAAAGCCCCTCGGCATTTACAAGAGTGTCGTGATCCCCTGTTTGAACGATTTTCCCGCTCTTGAATACCAGAATGTAATCGCATATGCGGCAGCTGGACAATCTGTGAGAAATCAAAATAGCAGTTTTATCGTTAATATTGTGATGGTACATCTTATAAATATCATACTCAGAACGAGGATCCAGAGCTGATGTTGGTTCGTCCAGAATCATAACCGGGGCATTTTTATATAAAGCCCGTGCAATCGCTATTTTTTGCTTTTCACCTCCAGAGAAGTTGATGCCCTGCGGTGAAAATTTGCTGTTGATATAGGTAGCGTCCTGAAGATCCGCTTTTTCAATTTGTTTTTTCAGCCCAACCTGCCGCAGTGTATCCCAGACTTTTGTGTCCTCTTTTTCCGGCGTAGTCGAGAGATTGATGTTTTCCCGAATAGAAAACGGAAGGATATCATAGTCTTGAAATACAACAGAAAAAGCATTCAGATAATCTTCATACGCATATTCTTTTATATCAATGCCATTGAGCAAAATCTTGCCTTCGGTAGGATCGTACAGGCGACACAGCAATTTAATAAAGGTAGATTTTCCAGAACCGTTTTCACCAACCAAAGCGGTCTTCTTGCCGGAGGGGATGATGCAGCTTATATTTTCCAATGTGTACTGATCGCTTTGCGGATATTTAAAGCTAACATTGACAAACTCAAAAGTATAGGCGCCTCCTGCCGGGAGGGACATCGTTCCGCTCTTGTCCATCACATCTTCAGTATCCATAAAAAGGCGATACTGCTGAATATATTTACCATTATAGAACAGTCGAATAATCCCATCAATGATCGCCTGTGTGGAAGAATCAAATTGCGTCGCCAGGGATATGGCCATACTCAGACTGCCTATGGTGAATAAGTCAGGATCTCTAAAATATTGTATTATATAGAGAGCATACGCAATAATCAGGTATATGTGCGTCATAAGCGAGAGCAGCGCTGTATAAAAGAAATCGGAGAGAGAAGAACGACGCAATATGTCAAATGACCTGTCCCTGAATATTTGCATCTTTTTTCGGTAAAGAGGTTTTAAATCGTATATACGGGAATCTTTGGCCGCAGTCTCATTGTGCGAGAGAAAATATGTGTAACTGAAGATATCGTTTAATTCCGCATTCAGGTTCTGAAACTCATACTCTTTTTTCTCTTTCTTGTTATTGAAATAGAAGCCCGAAATTCTGACCAGTAAAATAATAGTTGGGACAATGATATTGATATTAATAAAAATAGCCGTTATCGTAAAGAGGGTGACGATACTCCTGATCATCTGGCTCAGGCAATTAATATACGCCGAAACGCCGCCGATCCGAGTAAGACCGTTTAACGCATATTCTCTTCGGTCCAGAATTTCTTTATTTTCGGTAAAGCTAAAATCCATCTGAGCGGTTTTTTCATGAATCAGCAGGTTAAAGCGATTGTTTATTTCTATCGACCGTACCGCAATCCACCGTCCGATAAGACGCAGTACTACAGCAAGCACGGCGCTTGACAGAACGATGGCTGCAACAATAAGCAGCAATCGGCGCGGAGATGGTGAAACTGTAAGTTCATCCAGCAAGTATTTTGTTAAAACGGAATTCAATATGGGTGAAATTGTGCCCAAAACGGCGCTGGCCAAATGCAGCCACACAAAGGCAGGAGACATCGTATATGTCAGCCTTAACATATAAAAAGCAGATGATACTGTCAAGGCGATATTTTTCTTTAAGCCGTTTAATTTAAATTTTATTTTGTTATTTTTCATTGCTGCTACTTCCTAATTTATAAATAGCCTTCGGCCTGTATACGGAAAAGCTCCGCATAATCACCGTCTTTGTCCATCAGCTGAGCGTGTGTGCCGCATTCGGAAATTTCTCCATTTCGCAGTAATACTACTTTATCGCAGAACTTGGCACTTGCCAGCCTGTGTGAAATAAAAAGCGTAGTTTTATTCTCGGTCATCTGGTAAAATGTTTGATAGATACTGCTCTCCACAAAGGCGTCCAGAGCTGCCGTAGGCTCGTCTAAAATCATAATGGGCGCGTCTTTGTACAGGGCGCGGGATATGGCCAGCTTCTGCTGTTCGCCACCTGAAAGCTGTTCGGCCTCCCGGCTGAAGCGCTTATCCAGATACGATTGTTCATGGCGGGGAAAGGATAATACTTTTTCGTATAGATCTGATTGTTTTAATGCTTCGACCACCCGCTCCCCATCATACAAATTTTCCGGACGCATTGAGACGTTTTCCGCAATAGTAAATGCATATGAGAGCGTGTCCTGAAAAACCACGGACAGCAGTCTGGAATAAGCGGCGGCATCATATTCCAAATAATCTTTTCCGTTTATATAAATAGCGCCCTCTGTTGGCTGGTAGAGGCGGCAGAGAAGTTTAACAATGGTAGACTTGCCCGCACCGTTCTCCCCCACCAAGGAAATACGCTCTCCCGGATGGATTACGAGCGAAAAGTGCCGAATAACATAAATCCCTGTGTTGGGATACTGAAAGGATACATCCTTGAATTCGATTTTAACGCGTGTCTGATCCGGAGGAAGCGTCTGATCCGTCTTCTGCATAATAGAAAAAAGGACTTCTTTCCTCATATCCAACAGCTGACGATAATCGTTCAAGGCTAAGTTAAAAGCCTTCATCTGCGTAATGCTGTCCAGCATAGAACGAATATGGCCAGTTAATGCCATGACAATAGAAAAGTTCAAGCTGAATTCAGAAATGCTGATCTTTTTTTGAAAAACATTTAGAATCAAAACAGCGTAAATCACCGAATTATTGACAATATCAATCACGATGCCAGCTATCGACAAAGCAAAGTTGTTTTTTTCATTCTTTTCGATCAGCTTTTCTTTTCCCTCTACCGCCTTTTTTATCCGGTAGAAAAACCAGGGAAACATATGATAGGAGCGCATATCCTTTGCATGTGAATCCTCAATCATTCCCCGGTTCAAAAACTGAAGCTGTCGATCAAACGGAGCCATCTCGACATTGTTAACATAATTCTTTTTATTAACTCTCGCCGTCAAGTAGAAATTAATTACAAAACCGGCAATGATAAAAGCGAAAATGTAATAGTTGGCAAAGAAGGAAATCGATAAAAAAATAGTGAAAGTAATAATTTAAATGATAAAAATAATATTTATTATGAAA
>ERZ827528.1440-NODE-1440-length-24703-cov-4.601753_pt1 | contig 24703 bp, 18 predicted proteins | sample MGYA00519768_ERZ827528 | MGnify/ENA primary metagenome ERZ827528 (study PRJEB31778, sample SAMEA3449343) | human gut metagenome | biome: human gut; feature: human-associated habitat; material: faeces | place: United Kingdom | collected 2010/2012 ...
GCAACGCACCGCCAAAGATTTGATCCGCGATACAGCCACAGGCATCCATGATCACATGGTCACCAGAGTTCTCGCTTCCCATAGCCGTATCCAAAAGGAGATAGCGTTCTTGCTTAACACCATCGGATTTTTCATCGTGCCTGCGCGATGTCGCAGAGGCTTTAAGTAGCTGAGTCCATTGGTTAAAGCGCGCCATTAGTTTCTCCGAAATAAACGTTTGAGCAGAGCACCGTGACCGCCTTCGACGCCCGTCGAAGCAGAAGGCTGAAACGGTTCACAATAATCATCAGATAGGTTAAAAACGGCAGACACGCTGCATACGCCACTTTCAACCGAACGAACAACAGGATGAGCGTTGCGAGAAGGCGAAAGACAGACTAGTTGGCTTAGCTCGGCGACACAAAGCGGATTCTTGCCGTCTTCCGCAAAAGAGTATATATGAATGCAAAGATAGGCCTCTTCATCATCATTTAAAAACAGCGGAACATGCCCCGCAAAAAGACCGTCCCTAGATTCAAGACTAATCCAGCGAATATCAGACTGATCAAGGGCACACCAAACTGCCGCGCGAACATCCACAGGCATCAAAGACGACTCAAAACGCACAGTCAAATCAACAGAAGAAGCTTGAATGAGCGTTTGAGACATGGCAGACGATCGCAATCGAGCATCAGCGAGATGATCGCTGAGCAAGAAGACCTTACTTAGTTCTTCGGTTTTTAGCACATTCCCGAAGGCGGACTTCCCGCTAACCAAGGATGGCTCTTCATTCAGATAACGTGTAAAGGCCTCGAAGAACATTTCATTTTCACGCTCAATCGACGTGCAGCTAAATCGATTAGGCGAATCGCATTTTGAGCCTGAAAGAGCCTCAAGAATAGAAGAAGCAATGCCGCAAGCAGAGGGCTCAGCGAGGTGGATGGTGCCCTCCGGAAAGTCGAGTAGATTATTCTCACGGTTTATTTCAATTACCGAGAGCTTCGATGCAAGCATTTCGAAAGGCAGGCGAGAGGGATTAGTCACGCTCAACGATACGCCGGCAACACACTTGGCATAAAGCGAGGCGCATTCATCAGCGGTCAAGATGCCGAGGCTGCGTACACGTGGATCACGAATGGGAGGCATTGCGTCTTCGCCGTATAAATATACGACAACTGCATCGTCTAGCTTGAGAAGCAATTTAATTGCATCAAGCAACATGCCAGACAAACGCCGATCCTTATTGGATTGATAAATAGCACAGACGGCATACTCTCTGCTTAGATTTTGTTCCTGCGCAGTATATATATCGCTAACGCCAAAATCACAATATGGGACTTCATGCGAATAATAGGGTTCAACTTTTTTAGAAAGCCATCTGCCTATTGTTATGGGGTTTAGTTCATAACGATAACTTGCTTCGGCATTTAGATACATCTCCCCCATCGGATAGAACCAAGGTTCAAAATCCTGAATGAAGTAGAACTTATGGGTGCACTTCTGCATAGATGCAAAGTGCGCCGTATTCCAAGCGGTGGCGATTACTGCAAAAAAATCCTCGGGCACACTCGGAGCTACACGAACTTCTTTAGGCGAATAACCAAACCAATCCTTTATTTCGGTCTGAACTCAATGAGCACTTTTGTATGCTTCACAGCCCGGCATAATGTAAAAGTAGTTCTCATATCCGCGAGAATCTAGAAAGGAAGCCTTGCTGCAGATGGTTCGAAAGCCGCCAGAACCCTTTGCCGGCGGAGATATTATCCAGGCAATTTGTTTCATTTAAAGCACTCAAATCGCTTCGTAGTCAAAAGGATCGAACTTATATAACGCTGCGCGCTTGGGATCTCGAGAAAAGTTAACGGAGAACCATGGATCTCCCTCAGAGAAACGCTCGGACCAGTTATGCAATAATCGTGCCTTATCCTCAAAATGCTTATGAGAGCGAGATTTACTATCAAGGGATTTGTCAACACATGCCATATGGTAGAGACATGCCTCTGGTGTATAGATCACTTTTAACCCAGCTTGAGAAGACTTGAAGCAAATATCAACATCCGAATAGTCAAGAAGATACGACTCATCAAAACCACCCAGACGATTAAAATGTTCGCGTGAAATAGCTAAACAGACACCACTCACCGCCGATACATCCCTTACGGTCAATGGCATATAGATATAGCCAGGAGAAGAGCGATGAATGCCTTGCGACAGGTTGACGATTGATTCTCCAACATAAGACAGGCCTGCCTGCTGCACAATGCCGTCAAGATCGCACGTCATTGTTCCAACGACGCCAACATCCTCTCGTTGAGAAAAACCGACGAGAGTCTTTAGCCACGAGGAGTCTAGTGCCTGAATATCGTCATGAATAAAGACGAGTTGCTCGCCACGCGCGGCGAGAGCACCGGCATTTCTCCACACAGATATATTAAAGGGGTCATCAAGCGCGTGAACGATATAGCGGCAACGAAGTCCAGAGCTCGATTGCTTAACAGCAGCTTCCGCTTCCTGCGAGCACACGAAAACGACTTCAAGATCATCAAAATCGGTGTCATTGATTGAAGATACAAGAGTCGAAAGAACCGAAGAATTGCCGCGGGTGGTAACGATTAATGAACAGGACTCAGATGAAGGAACATCATAAATGGGGCTATAACGAAAAGCACGATTATGAGAATTGACCACAGTCGCCTTGATACCGCATCTATCAAGGTGCTCCTGAACAGCTTTTATTCCAGCGAGGGTTGCATAGGGTTTACTATCGGAATTACCCGCAGTCGAATTCTCGCTTATTCTCCAGTGATACAAGATTTTAGGAACGTGATGGATCGTCCCACCAAGTTCGGCAATCTTCAGCACCATGGCATGGTCCTGGGCGCCATCCAACTCGCTGTTAGAAAGGTCAATTCTGTCTAAACATGCCCTCTTAATAGTAAGAAGGTGGCAAATATAATTATTGTCTCGAGCCATATCAAGACTAAAATCCGGCTTAAAAGTAGGATGAGCCAAGGACCCATCAGGCAATAGCTTATCTTCATCACAGTAGAGAAGATTAATATCCGAATTTTGATTTAGAGCGTGTGCATACTCAAACAAGATATTCGGTTCGAGAACATCATCATGATCGAAAAAGCAAAGGTAGTCTCCCTTGGCCATCTTGATTCCGACATTGGTGTTCTCAGTGATGCCTAGATTGCCCTCAAGATCAGTCGCTGTAATTCTAGAGTCTGCAGTCACGTACTCGGAAACCAAGTCGCTAAGTCCATCGTAATCTGGCGTAGAGTTAACCAGGATGAGTTCCCAATTCGAATACGTCTGAGCAATCACAGAATCAGCCATATCCCTGAAGAAATTCAAGGGAGTCTTATATAGAGGAACGATGATTGAAAACAAGGGCTGGTATGCAAGTCTTATTTGTGCTTGTGCCCGCGAATCGGATCCAGTCAATCTGCGCCCAAAAAACCAGGACAAATAACGGGGTTGATCGAATGCACACGCATGATTCCGATCGGCCTCATCCAAAAGCTCTTTAAGCATATCTTTCTTTAGATTGATAAACGTATCTAGATGACCAGAAGCCCTGTGTATGCAAATGCACAGGCTATCCCCGACCTCAGGAATATGAAGAGAGAAATTTATTAGACCAGGATTCGCATCGGCTATTAAGTTATTAAATAACAAAGATTCCCCAACAACGCAGGCTTCTTCATTAAAAGCGACAATACGATCACCCTCAAGGTAATCAGTACCCGAAAGAACACCTCTAACGATTACGCCATCAACGCAGGGAATAAAGCTCTCAATTTGGATAGAAGCGAGCGCATGCACGCCAGAACGGTCAATATTGCGAAATTGTCCACAATGCTCCGCGCGCAGCAAGCCGTTAACTTTCGACTCAATCGAAAACTTGCCAGGATTGATGCGGCGCTGGTAAATTACATTATCTCCGCTAAAGAAAGACAGCGATTGGTCGACACCAAAATCGGCAAGAACAGCAACAAATTCAGTCTCTGAAATAGGAATGATTCTTGCGGGCAGAATTTGCCCATTAGGTGATTGCGACTCAACAGCATCAGGAAAAACGGATGCGGCTTCATACAGTAGATATAGCTTGCCGTCGCCACGGCAATTTAGCTTATTGTTAAATTCGGTATTAAAAACTATGCCCATATCAGCAACACTTTCCAACAACTAAAACAAACTCGCAAATCGTAGCCAAAGTAAACGGGAATACGAGGCATATCAATATGAATCGTTTGCTGTCCCCAAAGACCAAGCGACTTTGGTTAAGGATAAACGATAGGCACGGAACCAGAAGTGGCAAAAGGTAACGACTCTGGCAACCATTAACTGTCCCCAATCCAACGGGAGTAAACGATACATAAAGTGCCGTAGCGACCAAAATCACCGTAAACAAAAACACAAATGAGGCCCAAAGAAATTGTGCGAGACCAATATGATTAACGCTAATCGAATCGGCCGAAAAAAGCCCAAACAACAATAGGCAAACAGCTGGAAGCACCTGAACCAACCCACGGATTGCATTTACAGAAATCTGAGCAGCAAGCGATCCAAGGTATGCAAAGTTCAATGCATATCCAGAAGAGGTTATCGGATTTAAATAATAAGTTGAAAAATAATTGGCGAGTATTTCCGCGTAGCGCAATGGATCGGCGAGAATGAAAGCGATTTGCTGACCAGAGTTAACATCGGAGCCGCCTCGCATATCGCCAACGTTAGATCCGCTGGCCGTTGAAAACAAGAACGGAAGCGCAAATGAGGCAAAAGCAATCAAGCCCAAAACAAACACGGCGGCATAGTAATGAACTCGTTGCTTCGAGCCCGCAAAACGATTACGCGGAACCATAAAGAAAAGACCGATTATCGGAAAATACACAGCTTTGACTGCGAGTCCTAAAAAGGTAAATAAAAATGCGAGTGCTATATTGCGAACTGTAAATTCATTTAAATCACCCCATGCATACCTCAAAAAATAAGCAAAACCGAGAATGATAAACGAAATGAGCCATGCATCATATGAGAAACATGACGCAAGAAAGATCGAAGTTGGCAGCATTCCCACAAAAGCAAATAGTCCCTTTTTTGAGGGCGTGACCTTGATTGCAATGGCAATTGCAAGACAGTAACTAAATAAATTGCAAATCCGAGCGAATTGAATCATAGAAGAAAAATCGAAATGCAGAAGGCGAGCGAGCCAAAGGCCAATTGCCGATGGAATATACCCAATGCTGCTAAGCGTATAAACGAATTCTTCATGCTTGTTAACTTGCACATGACCAGAAGCGATATCAGATCTATAGGAGCCATTCAACTGCCTAGCATGCTCAATAATTTCCGCTCGATCAAAATGGGAAAGAGAGGGCTCTTCATAGCCCTGTGCACGACGGACCGCTTCGTCAGTAAATTTAATATCCGTATCAGTTTTTTGAGTTTCAAATAAATAAGATGTCGAAAGGGCATTGGAATAGTGAATTTGATCATCCCATGAAATACCCGTCGTTATCGGAGTGCTCACCACAAGGAAAACACCAATTGAGAATGCAGCGATAAAGAAAGCAACAGGAAGGGCAGAGTTTCTCTTTCGAATGCCCGAGCAAGCCGTGAAAACCGAAGTTATGATTACCAGCAGGAAATAAACAACAGCATTAATGAACCCATTCACGAATGCAATCGTAGAGCAGCCAAAAACAATAAAGAATGCGATAATCAGCAGGGAAACGTAGTCGGTAGCCTTGACCCTCGCCGAAGCAGAATGGAACAACGCTTTCAGAGAAAAGCCACTTTGGAATAAATAGAGTATTGCGCAATAGGAAATCAGAAAAAAGAATATGAGCCGCTTTTTATTCCAGTCAGCAATATTCGAGAAATGAGAAGCCGGCGAGCCAAGAACGGTACAGCCCTCCCAGATGACCGCCACAGCAAATGCCGCAAGCAACAGGACTAATAATTGAGCGCAGCGACCAGAACAGTTGTCACGCTTTTTTTCATCATCTGAGGAAGACACAATATGATTGCCAAATGGCAACATCTACAACGACGCAATAGAGCGCTAAAACAAACAGCTGTGAGACAGAGTGGTTCACATAAAAGTGCTTCATGCACAGAAGCTCGACAATAAAGAGAAGAGCAACGAAGACGGCTTTCATTATTTGCTTTTGGTTTACGCATCGAGACAACACGGAGCTAATTCACCTTTATCCAAATCAAGCTGCAAGGGCCCTAGAAGAATCGTTCCCAGTCGTCTGGATGACAAGTATGGGCACCAAGCACTGTTCACAACTGTTGAAAGTAATATAAGTAGGAACATTCACATCGAGATGATTTATACGCTAAAGCGAAACGCATAGCCTACTTTTCCTTCTCCCTACTTAACGCAACAGCCTGAACAAGTGAGTTTAAACGCTCTTCCTGTCGAGAGAGGCGAAGAGAATTACAGAAATCACGGACCACAAGAACGGCAATAACGTAAAGGAACACGAAGTTAGAAGCCGACATGAAACCAAATAGACTTGAAAGCCACATTGCAACTTGTGGAAAAACGCCCAAAATTACAAAACTGACGCTGAATAGCAGCCAAAACAGAGAATCCAAAACTTGCATTTGGGATTTTTTTAATTTGCGCAATACGAACACGAATACCAAAACAGCGCAAACAAGAAGCAAAATACGAAGAGAGACCGGCAAATGGATCACCTAAACCACTGAACGACAAGGAGCGTAACGAAAACACGAACCATATACTGCATAGACCTAACAGGGTTAAGATAGCTCTCGCCACCTTGACGCTCGCGCATCTTAACCTGTACCTCTGAAATGGAATACCCTTGCTTCAAAAAGAGAGCGAGAGATTCTGGTTCCGGATTTAAGGTATTGTCGTAATAGTATTTCTTAAGAATATCCCGCCCAAATAGCCTAAATCCAGACGTGGGGTCACTGATCCTCTTGCCTGTCAGAATCTTTATTAGCACCGTAATCATACGCGAGCCGATCATGCGAAGCGTCTTGTCTTTGCGCACGCTTACAAACCTAGAGCCAATGACAATATCTGATCCATCAGATTGAGCCCTATCAACAAGGACCTTTATATATTCCGGACAATGCTGGCCGTCAGCATCAAACTGAACCATATAGTCATATCCATGATCAACCGCATAACGCGCAGCCGTCTGAAACCCAACGGTCAAACCACAGTTAATGGGCATATCAATGATGTCACAACCAAGATCCTTGCAGATAGCTAGCGTTCGATCTCGAGACCCATCATTGATAACAACAAAATCAAACTCAGGTGCAATTTGCCTGAGCTCGCATATCGTCTTTTCTATGCATTCCTCCTCATTATAAGCAGGAATAGCGATAAGAGTTTTGGGTGTCATATACACATAAACCGATCTCTAGTTTTTCTCATTATTATAGCGAGAGATATACAAATGGTTAAATAGACACAACGAATGGTGCACCCTTGATTATCAACTTAATCCGAACACTTCCCACATTCATCCGCACATGTACGGATGAATGTGGGAACCCGTTACCCTGAGAGCCGAACCGGTTGGCCCCAGGAACTCGAAGGACGGCATGTCCGGAAAGAAAAAAGGGTTCCGAGAAGGCGGCCCCGAGTGTCTACGGCAGGCTCACCAGTCACGAAAGGGACACGGTCCAGAAGATGCTGGAGCTGGACGCCCGCGCGCCTCCAGGGCGATGCTCGGCGGCGATGCGGAGGCGCTGCTAGACGCCTACGGCCTGGAGGACGTGCCCATCGGAAGACTCGACCTGACGCCGAGCCTCATCGAGAGGGCGCGCGCAGAGAGGCGCGACGCCCCGCTGGCCTAGCCTGAAGGCAAAACGGAATAGGCGGACCGACCGTCCGGCTGAGTCTGGAAAGAGGTGCCAAACTGAGGGCGGAGAATGGCCACCGGACCTATCGAACACATATCCACCGTTCCTTCAACTGGGGAAACGGCACCCCCGGGGTCCATGGGGGCCGCGGGGGCGTTCGGTTAGCCGCAGGTACGGACTATCTGCGCAGTGTGTTCGACTGAGATCGGAAATCAACCACGAATGGTGCACACGGCATCGAGAACCCCACAACAAACCTCGCCCTAGATTTCAAAGCTAGCAATCTTCCGAGTGTCGAACGGCATGGTTACGCCATGTCTCTCTAAGCGTAGGTGCACAACTACGAGGTTTTCTCAAAAGTTTTAATTGCAACCACACGCGCCATATTAATGACATTCATTAAATACGACTTAGAGCAAAATGGGATTTGAAGCAATTGGGAAATACCTTTTGCTCGATTACCAGAATGAATATTTCTCAACCCATTATTAAATAATGCATTTGCCTTTAGATAGTTCTCAGCTCGTCGCTGATCGAACCGCTCGGCGACGATTGTATCAATCTTATCGACATCCAGTGATCGACCCTCTTTGAAAGCTGAACGTAAACACTGAGAAACAACGAACTGTTTATACAAATTGCTACGCGAAATGCTATTAACAGTCATTCTGTATCGAATGAGCGCCTCTGGAACATTTCCAATAGTGAACCCTTCCAGCTCGGCACGCAACAGTAAGTCATAATCTTCTGCTAGCGGAACAGACCGATACCCCATTTCAAATACAGACCTTCTTCCAAACCAACTCGGATGAGGTACGCAATTTCTAATCATAAGAGAACGCCTAACGCCTTCACTCGAACTTGGAATTGAATCAACGAGATATAATTGACTACCGTCTTCGTCAATGGCGTTCAAATAAGAACCCACTAGGTCAAGCTCATGTTCTTCAAGATACGACAACTGCCGTTCAATGCGCTGCGCCTCAGAAATGTCATCTGAGTCCATTCGGCAGATATACTGACCGCGTGAGACCTTGAACGCCCTTTCCAAAGATGCAGCAAGACCAAGATTGCGTTCATTTCTCACGAGGCAAATCCTGCTGTCATGAGAGCTATAGTTTTGAGCAATATCGTAAAGTGTGTTGTCATCTGGATTATCAAAAACAACAACCACCTCGATTCGATGATAGGTCTGCTTTAAAATAGACGCTAGTGCCTCAGTAAAATCTTTGGCGCTCTCCCTATAACAAGGCATGAGCACTGAAACCAACTGTGAATCTGTCAACTAAAACCTCCAACACCGCTGCGGGAGCAAACGCTAATGAAAACTACCGATAGTTTAATAGTCCTTCATGTGGCATATATTACAAGTGATTTCGCTTCTGGCGTGTCTACAGTGGTGCCTCAATACCTAAATGAGCAGTCAGAAATAAAGGAAATGAATATAGCTCTATTAAATCTTACAAACTACAGACCTAAAGATGCGAAATATCCCGTCTTCTTTCAGTCATGCATAGAAAAACTTCCTGAACCGTTTTGCAATCCGTCACTCGTAATATTTCATGAGATATATAGGCCGGATCACATTAAACTAAGCCATTGGCTCAGAAGACGTGCGATCCCATACATCATCACACCACATGGGTCTCTAACATATGTGGCGCAAGAACAGCATCATTTAGCTAAACAATTGCTTAACGTTTTCTTCTATAACGCCTTTATTCGCAATGCTGATTGTATCCATTTTCTATCGGAAAAAGAGGCGATGAGTTCAAACGGCTTTAAACATAGGAAAGCAAGCATTATTCCAAATGGTGTTAGCATCCCAAAAGCCAAAGCCTCAAACTTAGACAGCCGCATCGCGCTTTTTATTGGCCGCCTAGATATAGAGGTCAAAGGTCTTGATCTACTGATCAAAAGTCTGCCGCTAATTGCTGATGAGCTAAGAGGGCTCGGAGCTAAAATCTACATCTACGGTCCAGACGAAGATGGGTCTATGGCCAAACTGGAACTACTTATTGCCGACAATCAAGTATCCGATATTGTTTTATTAAATGGTCCAGTTAATGGTCAATCTAAAGCGGACGCTTTTCTCAAATCGCAGTTTTATATCCAACTTTCACGCACTGAAGGTTTCCCGACGTCTGTTTTGGAAGCGCTAGCATATGGCCTCCCAATTATTGTTACCGAGGGAACCACATGGAAAGAAACAGCGAACAATAAAGGAATTGGAATCGGTGTAGAATCTGATCTCGAAGCCATTTCTAACGCAATTCTCACCCTGTTCAATGACGATGAACTTCGTTGTAAACTTGCAAATGCAGCTAGAAAGTATGCAATTGAACACTTTCAATGGAAGGTCATTGCCAAGCGTCAATTTATTTTATACAGGGACATTGTAAACGGGCTTTCTAACTAACCATCTTGTTCTTCCAATACGGAAAGGAACTAAATGCTGTTTTCAATTATTATCCCTGCATATAATGCGGCATCCAGTTTGCCGGAAACGCTATCATCCATCTACCAACAAACATATGACGGCTATGAAATTATTCTCATCAATGATGGATCAGCAGACGCTACTGAAAGTGTCTGCAAAGTGTTTTGTGAATCTCACAACAATACTCATTACGTTAGACAAAATAATATGGGCGTATATGAGGCCAGGCGAAAAGGCGCGGAGATAAGCGCCGGAGATTACCTGGTCTTTGTTGATGCAGATGATTCTTTGCGCTTCGATACCCTATCTATTCTTGCTCGCGAAATCGATAAGTGCAATCCAGACATAATCTGTTTCAGCTATACAAGAAACCCAGACTATTCAAACGATCCGTTTATCAATCCCGCCCTTCCGTCTGGCATCTATGAAGGTGACGATCTCGCCGAAGTCAGAAAATGTTTGGCACGAGGGAAACTCAATTCAATTTGGGGAAAGGCAATCAAAAGAAACTGTCTGATTGACGATTTAAGCAATACCGATACAAAGAGAATCGATTTTGCAGAAGATTTTCTGCAAATGATACCCATAGTCGATTCAGCCAGATCGGTTTTACAAATAAGTGATGCGCTGTATTATTACAATTGTCAAAACGGACAAAGTGCAACACACAGCTATAAGGAAAAACAGCTTTCAGATTTAACCTTCGTCACCTCAAGCCTAGTGAAAATCGCTGCTCGTTGGGGAGAAGAAACAGAAAGGCTGGCATGGAAAACAAGAACGGAACAGTATCTTTATCTCCTATCGATCAACGAGCTCAGTGACAATAATGAGACCAAAAAACGTAACTTTGTTTCAATTTCAGAGGCCTTATTTAATCCCTCAATTAAAGCTGATGTCCCTTGCAGCACCTACAGACCTGACAGCTATTTACTGTTCCTTGCGGCAAAGAATAAGCACTATTTGTTATCTCGAATAGTAATACGCTGTTGTGAACAGCTAAAACTATTGATACTGAAAGTCTTGAGCTAATCGCCCTGTTGTCATCGCTCATTTTTCCTGGCACCGAGTAGTAAAACCAACCGACTTAGCCTTCGATAATCAAATGTCAGGCAAGCCGGTTGGTCATAAAAGTAATGAAAGTACATTAGGCTATTCTGCTTAATAAGCGTCGCAGATTATCGCTTGATAAATGCAGATATGTTCGTCTTTTCGGATTCGTTTAGCCCAAACATCAAAACCAAGAAGAAATAGATAAAGAAATAAATTATTGCTGACACCAAAACCACCACAAGGCCAGATAAAAGGCTTTTAATTAGGTTATAGAGCAGCAGCAAAGCCCCCGTACCGACAATAACCAAGACGGAAAGTTTGGCAATTTCAAGCCAAAATTTCTTTATGTTCAACCCAAGCTTTTCAGAATAATACCAATTCATACAGAAACCGTTACCTATAACCATAGCGATGGCTGTTGAAACTGCTGCGCCCACTATGCCCATAAGCTTGAGCAGTATAATCGTCACGACCACGTTGACAAGCGCAATCGCAAGATACATATACCCCCTATACAGGTAAACATTCGCAACCTGCATTATGGTAAGTCCCAGGTTCTGAATTAAGTCAATGGTAAATGGAACCATTACGATCAAGGCGATATAGAAAGCGTCTATATAGTCCTTACCAGCCCAAATAATGATGAAATCTTTTCCCAGAACAATAAATAAACTAAGAACAAATCCGCAGACGATAAAGGAAATGCGACCGACTTTAATGAAGAGATCCGAAATTTCAGACATATCCTTATTCTGGCAATACAGTTCTGAAACTCGAGGAAGAAAAACTGAAGAGGCTGCCGTACCGATTGTCATATAAATCGTGTAGATTTGAGATCCAACAGAATATACCGCAACGGCGGCAGCACCAAAATAATAGCCGACAATTAATTGATCGGTTTTCCAGAAAATCTGGTCAGCAATCGTCACCAATACAATCGCGCCGCTAAAAAATAGCAATCCTTTAGCCAGTTTCATGTCCCAGCCATGATATCTGAAACTAATATGCAGATTATATTTAGCAAACAAACGCTGACTCACCGCGCACAACACATTTGTAACAAGCACAACTAAACATACGGCTAATGCATTCTTAAAAATTGTCGTAAGTCCATACACAATGAAAGGCTGAGCTATTAGGGCGGCCAATTGCGAGCCCTTCAAAAAAACGAACCTTTCATTAGCAGTTATCGCCGCAACGCTAATAGTGTTGTTCATGATAACAATTGTGTTGATCCCTAATACAACAAGCATTGCGGAACACTCATCAAGCTGTGAGTTTGTAAAACTGGCTGAATATACAAACCGAACAACCACGGCGAGAACGCAACTTATTAGCATCACGAACACAGATAGGACCCAGTACAGACGCCTAGCTATTGCGAGAGTATTCTCCATTAAGTCATTTTTGCCCTCTGCCATATACTTGCAATAAAAACGCCCAACACCGGCAGACAAAATCCCATTAATGGAAACTATATAAGACATGATAGAACCTATCAATTGATAGAGTCCATATTCGTCTTGTCCAATGTTTTGCAACAACATCGGAACATATACAAAGCCGACTAAAGCCTGAGCCAGTATATAACCATATGTAATTATTATGCCAGTAAGTCTTCTGCTTGCGCTACTTATCAGAATCACCGTTTCACAATTAGTTGCTTCAAATACCATTCAGAAATTAAAGCACTATTTAATCAGAACAACCGATTGCCGAACCTCTCCTTTGTTCGCATTGTTAAAGCAGGGTCCGATTAAATTCCCAGGCAGAATTTGATGCCACATTTTATTGTCATGCGGATTATCTCCCCAGAAGAACCCAATATGACAGTCGATTGATCCGTCAGTCTTAAAGAAGATAATATCTCCCTTTTGAGCATAACCACTATTTAGCATATCTTGGACAGTACGGAACTCATACATTTTGCATCCCAAATCTCGAGCATAGCCATACCATCTCCAAGCGTTAATATAGCCGCCACCGCCTGGCCCCCCAGCCCAAGGAGAGTGATTATTATTCTGCGCAATACGATTGACATCGCCACCAACCGCAGCATAAGCATGAGCCACGAAGCCAGTGCAATTCATGCCAGTATAGCCATCCCATCTCGGGGCACCTTTTGGGTAAAGGCAACTATCATAAGAGAAGCCACCGGAATATCTCGTTCCTAAATAATAGCCATCAAATTGATGCGACGTAAGCCAAGTGACGAGTCCAATACGACTAACCCCCAAAACCGTTGAGCTACCAAATGGGCTGTAGTAAATCTGAGTCGACTTCGACTGGAGAGTGCCATCAGGAAGCAAGACATCGCAGTAAAGATCGTAATAACCATCTTGCAATCCAAGTGTAGAGGGATTGAAGTAAGCGTCATTCACACTGGAAAATTCTTTTAGAACACCCCATTTACTCCAGTCGGACTTGGCCCAAACAAATTTAAACTGAAATTGCCCAGATTTTTCAGCTGCAAGCGTTCCCAAATCAGCTCGAACTCCCCAAGAATTATTGCCATCAGTCGAAATTGCAGTAATCCTCGAGAAATCCCAACAGCTAATGATTGTTCTTTTTGTTTGGACAACTCCATCTGACCCCGAAACGTCACAGATCAATTCATAGTCTCCGGCGTCTTTTGGAGCCCATTGCAAGTGTGAACTTGTGCCCTGCTGAGCAACGCCCCAGTCAGCCCAATTATTCTTATTCCAGACGAACTTATACTGTAAGTAATTAGTATCACCCGAGCATCTGGCATCGATCTCAGTGCTTTCATTGGGCCTGACAAGCGTTGCAGAAGAACTCAAGGACTCGTAATTCCACTTCTCGGAGCCAATCGAGCATTCAGTCTTCGAGGTCATCGTCTGATCGTTGGCCTCATCAATAACATCAACAAAAACGGTGACAGCGCCAGATTTATCGACTCTCCAGTCAATTGAGGATTTACCTCTGCCGGAGTCAATCACACCCCATTCAGCCCAGTTGTTCCGCATCCAAACATATTTGTATGAAATCTGATTATTCTTTCGGATGGTAATCCGAGGTGTAATTGAAAGCGTATCCCCTACGCACAAATTGGATGAATCAGATTTCAAATCTATTGAAGTGAAGTTAGATAGATTTCTCTCCACCCTGACGGGGAACCTCCAGGTCCTCACGTTGCCGGCCGAATCGACGGCGTCGACCAAGATGTTGACGTCGCCGGCGACCTCCGGCACCCAATCGCAGGAGGCCTCGGGCCCGAGCTGGCGGATGGTGCCCCACCTGGACCAGCCGCCCTGCTCCCAGACGAACTTATAGCGGACCGAGCCCGAGTTGCCGGACGCGGTCAGGCCGAGCGAGCAGCGGTCGCCCAGGAGAGGAGACCCGCCATCGGACGCCTTGGCCGAGAGGCCGTCGACAGAGTAGTCCTCTGAAACCGGCGAAGTTGCACTTAAATCATCGGCCCGTGTTGAATCTTCAATCTGTGATGGAGACAGGCCCGCTTCACTCAAACCAAAGCAAGGAGTTACGGCCAAACAGAAATAAAAGAAGAAAAAAGCGACACGGACAGCCTTACTTCTAAAGAAATGCATATAGAACCTCCCCGATAGTTCACTCCAACATAATATTGCTAGCAAGTAACAATTTAAGGCCAAGATTTACCATACAAGTAAGGTCGACTACAACCAGCGCAGTCGACCTAGAGAATTCATATTGATATTAGCCAATTAAAGAAATAATGCGCGCAATATTCTGACCATATGTGTCACCCGGAACAGCCCAGCGGCCATTTAAATCTTCCAAATATGGCGCAACTCCGAGAAAACCCTTAGACTGAAGGACTTCATATCGAGGATCCACACAAGTGTTATTCAACGCCGCACCAGTAGCATATCCTTTAAGATGCTGGACTTGGGCAAGCAAGCCCTGATATACATCGTCAAATCTAGCGCCTCCCGATTGTTGATTGACGGCGCCCAGTCCGGCGAAATTGCACTGATTCGGCTTTACGGAACCTCCAAATTGCAACCATCCAGTCTCAAGCATAGCCTGAGCAAAAACAACTTCCGGGCGAACCCCTTCAGAAACAGCGGCTTCGACAATTAATGAACAAAAATCACGAATAGTAGGTGCTCCCTTTGAAACAAATGCGTCTGAGGGATATGTATGTCCTGTTGATTCATATAAGTTCACCATAGCATCAACTGAAGTCTGCAGACTTCCCATAATTGGAGTACCCTCCACCGTGACCTTGCGGGTCAGGTGCCTCTCGGCGGAGCCGTCGATCACGTCGAGGTAGACGGTGTACACGCCCGGCTCGGTCGGGGTCCACTCGCAGGAGGAGGAAGCGGAGGGCTGCTGGGCGACGCCCCACTTGGCCCAGCCGCCCTTCTCCCAGACGAACTTGTACTTGAGGCCGGAGGCGTCGCCGGACACCTTGGCCTGCAGCTTGACCGGCTTGCCGCAGAGGGCGTCGCCCGAGACTTCGAGCGACTCAAGAGACCAATTAACAACTTTGTATTTAGAAGTGCTAGTCACATACCCATTGGAGTCAATGACATCAACATAGATCTCATATTCACCAGCCTGGGGCAGGGTCCAAGAAATCGACGGCGAAGTTAAGTCTTGACCGATTACACCCCAATTGGAATCACTCCAATCAGACCCAGCCCTATGCCAAACAAACTTATATCTAAGGCCATCAGTCTTGCCGCTAACATTTACACCGATTTTTACCGTTGACCCCGCATGTCCCAGTTCTTCCGAGAAGGAAATTCCATTGACGGAGTAGGGATGCGGGAACTGCGCGATGATTGCGGCAGCGTCAGCCTCGCCAAGACGGCGGCAACCATCGTCCGAGAAATAGTTGACCACATCACCGTAATTCGAGATAAAGCCATGTTCGATAAGAATACCTGGAATTCCCTGCTCGCGAGCGCAGCGGATAACGGCGAACTCGTCGCCTACCTCCATTTGAAATACGCCGCGGTACGTTAGTCCCATAGCAGCAAGGTTGTTCATGACCTTGTTGGCAAGCTCAACAGAGACCTGCGTGTAGTCGGTGCCATTTGCGGTAGGAGCATAAACTTCTGCGCCGTGAGCTCCAGAAGACCCAGAGTTGATGTGAAAGCTAACAAAGGCCTGCGCGCCCTGATCAATGCAGCGCTGTACGCGATAAAGATAATCATTGCTGGGATAGTAGCCAGACTGCTCGCGCGCAAGAACGATCTTAAAGCCGTAAGCTTCAAGTTTATTTTTGCAGGCTGTCATGATCTTCCAGGTAAGGTCGGCTTCACTCTTGCCATTACCCTGAGCGCCAGAATCCACCCCGCCATGTCCGGCGTCAAGTGCAATAACCCCCACATTACGCGCGGAGCGCTCAGCGTAGGTAGATACTCCATCAGGCGAATCAGCGCATTCCAACGCCTGCTGGATTGATTGAGCCTCAACGGCATTGCCATCACCGTCTGCATAGTAAACAGAAGTGCCCTCGGAGCTCACGGAGCTATCAACGACCGTAAACGAATAATCCCTGTCGGAAAGATCCAACTCATGCTCAGAGTCATCGGCCCGCAAAACATAGGTTATCGAAGTCAGAAAGTAAGTATTGGATTTCAACGTCGAGCCAAATACAAAGGCAGCAGAATTGTCAGCCGTTCCAGATGCTTCAATAGTCCCCTGAATCCCATTGGCACTTACATAGTTGAGAGTTGCGGAGGAAAGGCTATCGTCGTCATCGGGAGTAGCAAAGGCAACGACCTGATCAGTCCCGCTGGGAAGGCTCGGGGAGGCAAGATATACATATTGGAAAGAAGAATCGACCGGTTCAGCCTGCTGATAGTTCTCAGATACATCAACGCCAAAATCCTCATCAGCCGATTCGTCAACGTTCGTTGCCGACGATGAGTCATCTGCAGCGCCAACATCGACAGAGCCCGCATCACGCGAGGCCACGCCATCATTGTCTGCAGTCGCAGCGTCCACGGCAGCGTCCGCAGACGGGACGTTGCTCACAGCGTAGGCGGCAGTCACAGGGCCCATAAAGGATGAAATGGTCAAAAGACCAGCAAGAGAAAAAGCTGTTGAGGCACGCAATGCCTTTTTCATATCGAATCCCCCGTCACAAATGATGTTACTAAGAGAAGATTATCTTACAATCCCTTCTGCATCGGAAGTCCAGTTATTCGAAGCGCGGGAATTGTTATAAAGGCAGACGGAAATCTGCTCTTATAAAAAGCAGGTTACGTTCTCAGCAAACTTTTGTTTTTCAGTCCTTCTATAGACACAGTGTTAGCTCTAGTTTTTGAAGCAATTAGCGGCGCCCCAAACAGCACAAGCGCCAGTGACACGAAAATCCACTGAAGCACGCAATTCGTTTAAGCACGTGGCGGACGACGAAAGCGTGTACGCAGCCGCGAAATACAGCAAAATGCCCCAATGTTTCGCTTGTATCAGAGGCGTCTGGGGCTTCATCGAAAGAGTGGCCTGGCTAACGCATTCAAGAAAAGTAGAGCGTGGTCTTCATGAATCAAACGCCAGTAAGCAACGCTCGCGCGCGTCTTTGAATCTTCTAATGGGCAAGAAGAGAGGGATCTAGGAGAGACCTAATAGTTCTTGGAATCTGGGAATCATCGAACTCACCATCTTTAAACAAGAGAATCATATAGCTTCTTATCGTTCTGTCTCGAAAAGATGGTAGTGTCGAGAAAGTTGGTGTAGAGCCCCATCCGAAACGAGTCGGCCCGGCGTCCTAGAATCTGGAACACGGTTGATATCCTATGCCGCCTCGACCCTGTCCGCAAGCTCGAGTCCGGACTCGAGCATCCCCCTGGCCTCCACCTCAAGCCGCGCCCAATCGACGGGACCGTCGATTCCCCGAGTGCGACCGTCATCGTAGAGCTCGTTCATCCTCGCCTCCGAGAAGTACCTGGACTCCTGCCATATCTCGTCCTGCTCGCACATGACCGCGCCCGCGAGCCGCACCAGCGAGCCCGTGGAGGGGAACACCTGCACGACGCGCGACCTGCGCTTTATCTCCCGGTTGGTCCTCTCCTGCACGTTGTTGGTGCGCAGGCGCTTCCAGTGGGTCGGCGGGAAGTCGAGGTAGGCCAGCGCGTCGGGCTCGGCCTCCTCCAGCACCGCCGCCGCCCTGGGGCAGCACCCCTCCAGCATGTCGCACGCCGCGTGGTACATGGCCGTCACGGTGGCGGCTTCGCGCCCGCGGAACACCTGCGACACGATCCTGCCCACGCGGCGCCTGAGCTGCCAGGAGCCGGCCTCGCGCATGCAGTCGCGCATGAGGTGGACGGCGCAGCGCTGCCACGCGGCGCCCTGGAAGACCTCGCCGAGCGCCCGGACGAGCCCCGGGTGGGCGTCCGAGACGACGAGCCGCACGCCCGCCGCCCCGCGCGAGCGGATAGCCCGCAGGAAGGCGAGCCACGAGTCGTAGGACTCGGTGTCGACCACGTCGACGCCCAGGACGCGCCTCCAGCCGCCCGCATCGCAGCCGATGGCGGTGACCACGGCGGTGGAGGCGACGCGCCCCTCGCGGCGGCACTTGACGTAGGTCGCGTCGAGCCAGACGTAGGGCACCGGCGAGCCGCCGAGCGGCCTTGCGCACAGGTCCTCGATGTCTGCGTCCAGGCTCGAGGCGATGGCGCTCACCTGGTCCTTCGAGAGCCTGGAGACGCCCATCTTCTCGGCCACCCTCTGCACCTTGCGGGTGCTGGTGCCCGTGGCGTACATCTCGGCCACGGCGGCCACGAGGGCGCGGTCGACGCGCTGGTAGCGCTCGAGCACGTCCTCGGGGAAGAAGCTGCCGGAGCGCAGCTTGGGGATGCGCAGCGTCAGCGTGCCGACGCAGGTGGCGAGCGACCTCTCGCGGTAGCCGTTTCGGCTGTTCCCCCCGCCACCGCAGAGCTGGTCGGCCTCGGCGTCCATCACGGCGTTCACGACCTGCTCGGCGAGACGCCTGAGCAGCTCCTGCATGTCGATGGCGCCGTCGTCGAAACGGGGCATGGCGAGCATGTCCGGCGTCGGGTCTGATAAGATTTCCATAGCGGTCTTCGTCCTTTCCTAGAACCTGTTGTTGTGGTGATTTCAGATTCTAGGACGAAGGCCGTTCTTCGTTAAACGGGCGCTAGGGCGTCACCCTTACACCAACATTTTCGACGCGATCGGGGGAGCGATATTTTGCAGCACGAAGTGCGCAGCAAAATATCGCTCATGCCCGAGGACGCGCCGGGAGGCAACACCGATTCGGGGCCGGACACACGGATCTACCTGCGCATTTACAAATTCGTAAACTTTTTTGAAAAAAGTGCTTGCACAGTTCTCGAATCATAGGTTATTATCTTCCTCGTTGAACGCGCGGGTCCAACAAAACGGACCGCGAATCAACAATATAGCATGTCGGAGTGGCGGAATTGGCAGACGCGCTAGCTTGAGGTGCTAGTGACCGCTTTTTGGTCATGCGGGTTCAAGTCCCGCCTCCGACACCATCGCATTTGAGAAGCCTCTTCGGAGGCTTTTTTGTTACCGATAGACGGTGGGGTCCACGATGGAAACGCTTGAACGCAACGAGTGGGCAGACGTTGCCCAACTAGTCGAGATCACGAGCGATGCTGTCATCATCTGCGAGCTTGACGGAACAATTCTGCATGTGAATAATCGCTTACTTGGTTTGATGTGCGAGGAACGCGCCGACGTCATCGGTGGAGATGTTAAAGACGTCCTGTACTCATCCGCTTTTGAACGTGCGACGGAACATCGTCTGCCATTTGAAACTGATGGCTCCGAGAACGAATTGATGCTCAAGCTGAGTGACGGCTCCTTTATCCCCGTCTTGGTTCGTGCGGGCTCCGTAACGCCTCCACGCATCTTTGGGCGCCGCGCGCCACGTGTCCTGGTGGCGTTCCATAGCATCGAAGAACAGTATTCTCACGACCGTCAACTCAAGCGTGCGTTATCGGAGCTTAGAGTGGCGAACAAGCGTCTCTCTGGCACGCTCTCGGTCATTATGAGCACTGTGGGCTCCGATGAGCTGCCCAGCCTACTTGATACCGTTTTGAACCAGCTTGTAGGAACGCTCGATGCTTCGGGTGCCGCTATCTATTTTTCTGAGAGCGGCGGTTTTAAACTTCGCGGTGTTTCCAAGGAACTGTACGACAGCTACCTGCCTGAGTTTTTGCCGTATGGCGCTGGCATTCCGACGTATGTTCTTCGTGAGTCGCGTGCCTGTCGCTTGTCGATTCAACAGGACCTTGAGGGTGATAAGGCCGCCTCCGGTATGTTCATGGACCTGGACAATCGTTCTAAGCACCTGTTGCGCATGCAGGATATGCCTCCGTACCGCAGCGAGATCTGTCTTCCTGTTTTTTACGGTACGCAGATCCTTGGCGTGCTGGAAGTTGGTTGGAAACGCCCTCAGGCACCGCTCGCCTATGACGTTAATGTGCTCGAGGTCATTTGCGATTACCTGTCTATCCAGCTGGTCGGCATGGCATCGAGCCTTCGCTCCCGTCGCACGGCCGAGCTTGGCCGCTCGCTCAATGTCTTGCGTGATGAGTTGTTTACCTTTCTAGACGATTCCGCCGCGGCTACCCAGGCGGTATCGTCCGAGATCTGCAATATGCTTAACTGCCATTTTTGCCCTGTTGAGTATGACGCCAGTCTGGATTCCTACGTCATAGATTTTGAAGGCGGCAGTCGCGTTGCTTTGCCGGACGATCCCGAGAAGCTTTTCTTTTCCACGACGGCGCCAGCGGCACGTCTGGGGGCTGGCCCTGATGGCTTTGAGGCATCTGTTTTGGGCGGCACGAGTGCCGAGGACCTTAAACACGTCCGTATAACTCGCGTTGACGAATCGATGCCTATGGGAGGCTGGCTTAGGGCGCATGGTCTGCCTTGTCAAGGTCTCTACGTCGACTCCGGCATCGAGGCGGGGCGCCCGCGCTCTGAGGGTGATGGCAAGCACAGTAACGACGCGATTGTTCCTGCTTCTGTTGCGAAGAGTCCGACGACGCGCGCGCTGCTGCTTCGTGATGGTAGCCAAGAGCCGATTGATGACCTTGAATATGACTACTTGGTGCACTTGGCGCATGACTTTGAACTGATCTACGAAGGCGAATCTCAAAAGCGCGAGGAGCGCCATATCGCTCAGACCCTCCAGATCGGCATGAGAAATTCCCTGGGGGATGTTCCGGGTATCGCAACCGATTCGGTGTACCTGTCGGCCACGAACTCGGCGTTGGTCGGCGGTGATTTCTATACGCTCATCCGACTTCCCGACGACTGCGCCGTCATGATTTTGGGTGATGTGTCTGGCAAAGGCATTGAGGCCGCATCGATGTCCGCGCTCGTCAAGACGGCCCTGACGGCATATGCCTGGGAGGGCGCTGGCCCGGCCCGCATGGCACGCTCCCTTAACAGCATGCTCATGGGCTTTTCGAGGGTCGAGACGTTCGTGACGGCCTTTATCGCCAAGATTGACCTTAAAGCCGGACGCGCAACGTATTGTTCGGCGGGCCATCCTCCGACCATGGTCATCAGGCCAGAGTCGATGCCGCTGGGCGGCGGTGAGGCACGTGGGGGAGAGGTTGAGCTGCTTGGATGCCAATCGGGCGTAATCGGTGCCTTTGAGAGCATGGTGTACGAGACAGGCGTGTTTACGTTCGCCCCCGGCGACATGCTCTTCATGTATACGGATGGAACGATTGAGGCCCGCGACCGCACCGGAGCGTTCTTTGGCGAGCAGCGCTTGCGCGACCTTCTGCTTTCTGTTTCGGGGGAGGGCGTGTCGGGCATTTGCGGCAAGGTCTTGGGCGAGCTTGACCGATTTACCGAATCGGCGCTGGACGATGACATTGCATTGGTGTCCCTTGAGTTTTTACGGGGTCGTTCATAGACGACGCTGGGCGGGCTGAATCCGTACGGTTGGGGAAACGAATGCATCGAGTGGGCTTTTTTGGGGAACCATGGTCGTATGAATGAGTGGAATGACATAGCGGTTTTGACGCCACCAGGCGATATCGACATCGCCACGGTGCCTGCGCTGCGTCGGCGGTTGGATGCTTTGATTGGCCGCGGCGTGCGTCGTGTCGTCATCAACTGTCAGGCTGTTAGCTTTATCGATTCGACGGGCTTGGCATTCCTGCTTACGCGCGCTCGTGAGCTCATGAGGCGAGAAGGCCTGCTTTCGCTCGTCAATGCATCAGGTGAAGTTGTTCGCTTTTTGGAGATTGCTCGTCTTGTCGATATCCTTCATGTCGCGGGGCCGGCACGGGAGTCTATTCCCGCTATTCCGGTGGGGGAGCTGCCTCGCTGGAGTAAGAGCGTCGAGGTCCGTCAGGGTATCGAGAATCTTCCATACTACCGACATCGCATCGCCGAACTCCTTGAATCGCTTCCGTTGCGCCGTGACGAGCGCTACGATGTCGCATTGGCGTCGGGGGAGGCGCTGGGTAATGCCTATGACCATGCGGGCGGTATCGGGTGCGTCCTGACGGTTCAGGCCTATGGCGATCGCGTTGTGGTTGAGGTGCTTGATCGAGGTGCCGGCTATTCTATCGATGAAACGAGCGAGCCGGTCGCATCTGAGGAACGCGGCCGTGGCATCAAGCTTATGCGTATGCTCGTCGATAACGTGGAGGTTGCTCGTCGTACGGACGGCGCCGGCACGCGCGTGCAGATGGTGAAGCTGTTTAGCGGAGCGCTGGAATCGTGTGCCTAGCCAATCGCTTTAGCGCGTTTAGCTACTAAGAACATGCGGCAGACAAGTTTTTTGAAAAAAGTACTTGCGTCTTTTGGACAACTCGCGTAAATTAATAACCCGCAAGCGGACATGGCTCAGTTGGTAGAGCACAACCTTGCCAAGGTTGGGGTCGCGGGTTCGAGCCCCGTTGTCCGCTCCATTGCATTTCCGGACCGTTTATGCGGTCCTTTTTCGGCGAAGTGGCCAAGTGGTAAGGCAGAGGCCTGCAAAGCCTTTACCCCCGGTTCGAATCCGGGCGTCGCCTCCATTAGAAATTTAAAGGCTAGGTTTTTTACCTAGCCTTTTTCATTGGATACGAACTTTATGCCAGAAATAGCAGAATGAACTCATTGCTACCTTTGGCGATAGTGTGACAAAAAATCACTCAGCTTCCCCATCGCATCTTGCAAAATTTCTATTCTTGGAAGATACACAATACGAAAATGGTCAGGTTCTTTCCAGTTAAATCCACTTCCTTGAATGAGCAGAATTTTCTTTTCGCGCAAGAGCTCGTAAGCAAATTGTTCGTCATTGGTAATATTAAATTTCTTTGTATCTATCTTAGGAAACGCATAGAAAGCTGCTTTTGGCTTTACCACACTGATGCCAGGAATATCATTTAGAGCATTGTAAACATATTCACGCTGCTCGTAGATTCTGCCGCCAGGAACAATATATTCATTAACTTTTTGGTGACCACCTAACGCTGTTTGAACAATAGATTGTGCGGGTACATTTGAACATAAACGCATATTAGAAAGCATATTCAATCCAAGAATATAATCCTTCGCAATTTCTTTGTTGCCTGACAGGATCATCCAGCCTATGCGAAAACCAGCAATCATATGAGATTTTGACAGTCCACTAAACGTTACACAGAAAAGATCAGGGGCAAGTGAAGCAATAGAAACATGCTCTTCCCCATCCATAACTAAACGATCATAAATCTCGTCAGAAAAAATGATCAGCTGATGTTCTCTCGCAATATCCACGATCTCCTGTAAAACCTCCCGCGGATAAAGAGCGCCCGTCGGGTTGTTGGGGTTGATGATGACGATTCCCTTGGTCCGGTCTGTGATCTTGCTTCGGATATCATCCATGTCGGGATACCAGTTGGCCGCCTCATCGCACATATAATGGACCGGATGGCCTCCGGCCAGGTTGGCCGCCGCCGTCCACAGAGGATAATCCGGCGACGGCATCAGGATCTCATCGCCGTTATTGAGAAGGCCCTGCATAGACATCGTGATCAGCTCGCTGACGCCGTTTCCCGTGTAAATGTCACCGATCTCCACATTGGAAAGACCCATCAGCGCCACAATATCACCGGCCTGTACTTCCTGCATCTCCACACGTTTTAAGCCTTGATAACCGAAAAGACGGCCAATTTTTTCATTGCTGATCTTGCCTTCGTGCAGCAGCGCAATCTGTTGTCCGTTTTTGATGGTACCGCGAACCACGCGCCCAATGACGATACGGCCCACATACGAATCGTAATCCAGTGTGTTGGCCAGCATTTGCAAGGGCTTATCCACCTCAACATCCGGTGCCGGTATAGTGTCCAGGATCACCTGAAACAGGGGTTCCAGATCTTCGCTGACATCATCCATAGTCAATTTTGCAAAACCGGAACGGGCGGAGGC
>ERZ827528.1445-NODE-1445-length-24675-cov-7.355199_pt1 | contig 24675 bp, 23 predicted proteins | sample MGYA00519768_ERZ827528 | MGnify/ENA primary metagenome ERZ827528 (study PRJEB31778, sample SAMEA3449343) | human gut metagenome | biome: human gut; feature: human-associated habitat; material: faeces | place: United Kingdom | collected 2010/2012 ...
ACGGCATCCGTGCCGTCCGGGTCGATGAGATCGCGCAGACGCTGGGAATCTCGAAACGCACCCTGTACGAAATGTTCACCGACAAGAATGACCTCGTAAGCGCATGCCTCGACGCCATGAGCCACCAGCAGCGGGAACGCATCGTCGCCTGCCGCAAACGGCGCGGCGGTAATCCGCTGCAAAAGGTGCTCCGGCTGACGAACGAATACATCGACAACCTCTATACGGTAGACCACCGTTTCCTGTCGGACATCAGCCGCAAGATCATCTTCGCGGAGCACTACGACGAGCACCGGGAATTCTGGCGCAGGGAACTGACCGACTACCTCGAAACCTGCCGCCAGGAACAGCTTCTACTGCCCGAAATCGACGCCCCGGCATTTGCCGAACAGTTGATGAACACGATCCTCGACCTGCGCCTGAACGGCACGGTCCGCGAGGAACTCCGGCTCTTCTGCCGGACGATACTCCGCGGTGCGGGGACCCGGAAGGGCATCGAACTGATCGACCGCAAACCGTGAGTTTCGCAATACGCCTGTAAAAAAGCCCCGCAGCCGAACTGCGGGGCTTTTTTACGCCCGGAAACGACATGGCCGCCGGACGCCCGAGGCCCGCAGACCTCTGCGAAGCGAAGCCGCGGGTTCCCGCGGAGTTTCAAAGCCTGCGGTCCCCGGGCCTGCGGAAGCCCCGCACGGCCCGGCCGTCCTCGATACCCGCGCAGCCCTCGGTCCGCCGGCATCTTCCGGATGCGAAAAAGGCTGCGCATCGTTCGCAGCCTCTTCCCATAACAGGTCGTTTTCTCAATAGATCCTACCGGCATCGGCGCTCTCCAGATACCACTCCGCGTGCTCCGCGCCGTTGGACGAGGCCCATGCCATGAAGTATTCGTAGACGCCGCGGATGTCGTTCGTCTCGGCAGGGTAGCGGAACTCGCCCGGAATCATCAGCGCCCACATCATGTAGTTGTTCTTGGTCTGGTCGCCCTCCGTCACGAAGAACTTGTAGGGATCCGAAGGCAGGAACGAACCCTTGCCGATAATCCCCGAAGCGGTCGGCGCATAGCCCGGCATGTGAATCTCGCTGGTGCGCTGCTTCGGCGCGATGAAGAAATTCATCTCCGAATCCAGTACCGAGGCGATGTCCACCGGCTGCGAGAAGGTCACCGTCGTGGTGTGTTTCCGGATTGCGGCGGCGGGCTGTCCCTTCCAGGTGTTCGAGGCACTCAACAGCTCCTCCGTCCTGTTGAAGAACGGAATCACGGCACAGGGGCTGTCGGCGTCAAGTCCCCGCGAAGCGAACGCACCGCTGCCGAAGCCCTCGTGCGACGAGACGACGCCGGCCACGTCCGACGTCTGCACCTTGTCCATCTGCACGGCTCCGGCGATGTCGTAGGTGGTTCCCGCAGCACGCAGTTCCCAGTTGATCGTAAGAGCCGAGACCTTGCCGCCATCCTTCGACATCATACGGTCGATACGGCTCACGATGACCACGTCGTTCATGTCGTAATCGCCCAGCCACGGCCAGTTGTCCTCGAAGCAATAAGTATAGGTATGTCCGGGAACGTTCGCATACTCGTCGGGTTCCGGCTCCGGATCGGGATTTACGGGGTCCTTGCCGCCGTTGCAGCCGTTTTCTGCGATGATCGTCGTCTGCGACGCCGACATCACGGCACCGTCGGTCAGATAATCCTTCCGAATCGTGTAATCCTCATCCCGGTCGTTGTCGTAAACGACCTCGATCGCTCCCGAGAAATAGGTTTCATGCCCTTTGCGGGTATACGCCTTCTCCGAAATCAGGACCACGGCCCTGGGGTCGGCGTCGCCGGTAAACGTAAAATTGTTCTTGCCGCCCTTCTCGTCGATGTTGTACTCCTCCATCGTGAAGATCGCGCCGCTGGCCATCGACACGTTCGTATTGTTGAATTCAACCCTTCCGGCATCGAGTCCGGCATTCGCGCTGAAATTGAACTCCGCCCCCTGGGCCTCCAGTTCGTTCACCGAAGTGTGGCAGTTCACCCAGATCGTACCGCGGGCGGTCATCTCTTCGATCGAAGCCCGGCCGCGCTGGTAAATGGCCGTATTGCGCTCCAACTCGCACTCGTCGTTCACGACGAGCAGGGCGTTCTCGCAGTTGTGGAACTCGCCGTCGGAATTGATTTTCAGATCGTCGACCGTAACGGCGCCGTCGTTGTAGATCCGCGCGGAGTTCGAAACCTTCATCTCGTCGGTCACGGTCAGCACGCCCGTCGCCGTGTTGTAGACAGTCAGACCGTTATTCATGTCGAGGCTGCCATCGACCGTCAACGTACCGTTGTTTACGATGCATTTGCCGCTGACATTGGGTTTCCCGACGGACAGCTTGCCATCGGCAAAGACGTAGACCGCAGCCCCGTCGGCGGCGGAAGGCTGAATTTTCAGGGTCCCGATCTTCACCTCGCCGCCCGGCAATACAGCCAGTTTGGCCCGTCCGATGTTGAGCGACGAAAGCGTCAGTTTGCCGGCAACATAGAGGATCGGGGCCTGATAGGGGCTGAACCCGCCGTTGAGATCCAATTCGCCCGCAACCTCCGCCCAGGCAGGGATCAGGTATTCGGGAGCGGCGTAAAAAGCCCAGCTGGCTCCCAGCTGGTAGCTCTTGCCGCTCTCGATCGCGGTGATCACGGCTTTGGAATCGAACGACACCGCATCGGGCGCCTCCATTTTCGGATAATCGGGCATCGAACTCCCGACCCGGGCGTTCGCCGCCAGACGCATTTTCGGCGCAGCGGCAGCCTTCATCGAAGCGCCCGTCACGGCGACCGTGCCGTGCGCCCCGACCATCTTCACCGACTTCGTGCCGTCGGGCAGGGTGGTCTGGACATAGAGGTTTTCGGTCCCGGCGGGCAGCGTGAACGCCGACCGGAAAGGCATAGCGGGTTTCGCCACGCCCCGGGCCGCCAGATTCTCCGCCGAAAGGATCGGCGAGGAGTAAATGCGGATCACGGCATAGGGTGGCGTCGTGCCTTCCACGACGGGCGCCGACACTGAAACGGTCACGTTCCGGGTCGTTTTCCAGTCGAAATCGGCGGGAACAGCCCCCGGCACAACCGGACTGTCAGGGCTTCCGCCCAGATCCTTCTGGCAGGAGGAAGCGACAACAGCCACCGCCATCAAAGCCGTGCAAAGTTTTTTCATATCGTAATTCTCTAAAAGTGTGATGCATTCTGTCTTCGCGACAAATATAAGTATAATTTTCCCAACTACAAAATTCCGCTCATTTATATGACAAAAAAGCCCATTTTTTCACACAAAACAAAATTCCGGCCGAAAAAGAGGATTTCCGAAAAAATTTCCTATATTTGCACCGTAAGAGCAACAGAAGCGAATGACCAGCCCTGCAACATACGACTGTCGGCGCCGCGGAGAACACCGCGGAACGATGATGATGTCCATGTGCATGTGCAACCGTTTTCGCCGGGTGTAGCTCCTTCATGCACTGAAAATGACACAATCCGGCTTCGTAGAGGTCGGATTTTTTTATCGGATTTTTTAACGACAGATATAACATACCATGGATTCAAAAAAGTACCGTTTCGAAACCCTCCAGATTCATGCGGGCCTGCAACCCGACGAACCCACCGGCGCCCGGGGCGTGGCGATCTATCCCACGGCGGCCTATCGGTTCAAAAACTGCGACCACGCCGCAAGGCTCTTCGAGTTGAGCGAAGGCGGCAACATCTATACGCGCCTGCAAAACCCCACCACGACGGCCTACGAACAGCGCATCGCCGCCCTGTACGGGGCTGTGGGGGCGCTCGCCGTCTCGTCGGGCATGTCGGCCATCCTGATCGCCGTGCTTTCGCTGGCGGCCGAAGGAGACAACATCGTCGCCTCGCCGTTCCTCTACGGAGGCACCTACAACCAGTTCCGCACGTCGCTGCGCCGGCTCGGCATCGACTGCCGCATCGCCCCGAGCGAGCGTCCCGAGGATTTCGAGGCGCTGACCGACAGCCGCACCAAGGCGCTCTACGCCGAGAGCATGGGCAATCCCACCTGCGCGGTCCTCGACCTGGAGGCGCTGGGCGAACTGGCCCGGCGGCGCGACATTCCGTTCATCGTCGACAACACGTTCGGCGCGGCGGGCTACCTCTGCAACCCGTTCGAGTGGGGCGCGAACATCGTCGTGGACTCCGCGACGAAGTGGATCAACGGCCACGGGACGGCCATGGGCGGCGTGATCGTCGACGGCGGCAACTACAACTGGGCGAACGGCAAATTCCCGCAGATCGACGGACCTTCGGAAGGGTATCACGGGCTGAATTTACACGAGGCGTTCGGTCCGGCGGCCTTCATCGTCAAATGCCGCGTCGACGGGCTGCGCGACCTGGGATGCTGCCCCTCGCCGTTCGACTCCTACCTGATGATGATCGGGCTGGAGACCCTCTCGCTGCGCGTGAAGCATCAGGTGGAATCCACCTGGAAACTGGCCGAATACTGCCGCAGCCACCCGAAGGTCGAGCGGGTCAGCTTCGTGGGATTCGACACGCACCCGAGCCATGAAAACGCCCGCAAATACTACCGCTACGGCTCGTCGGCGGTCTTCACCGTCGAACTCAAGGGCACGCTCGAAAGCACCGTGCGCTTCGTCGAATCGCTCCGCCTGGCGGCCAACATGACCATGATCGGCGACTCGATCACCGTCGTGACCCATCCGGCGTCGACGACCCACAAACAGTTGAGCGACGCCGACCTCGCAGCGGCAGGCGTCACGCCCACGCTGCTGCGCATCTCGCTGGGACTGGAAAACGCCGACGACCTTATCGAGGATTTCGAACAGGCTTTCGCACAAATCGGATAATGGAACCGCAGATTTACATAGCTCCCGGACCGTTCGAACTCGAAACGGGCCACACGCTGCCCGAGCTGCGGATCGCCTACCACACCTACGGCACGCTGAACGCCGCCAAGGACAACGTGGCATGGGTGTGCCACGCGCTGACGGCCAATTCGGACGTCGCCGACTGGTGGCCCCACACGGTCGAGGCGGGACGGTTCCTCGACCCCGCGCGCCATTTCGTCGTCTGCGCCAACATCATCGGCTCGCACTACGGCACGACGGGGCCGCTGCACGTGAATCCCGCCACGGGGCGGCCCTGGTACAAGGATTTTCCGCCCTTCACGATCCGCGACATCGTGCGGGCGCACCGGCTGCTGGCCGACGCGCTCGGCATCGGGCGCATCGGGACGCTGGTGGGCAGCTCGGTCGGAGGTTTTCAGGCCGTCGAGTGGGCCGTTTCGGAACCGGAGCGGATCGAACGGCTCGTGCTGATCGCCACCGCGGCCAAGGCTTCGCCCTGGGCCATCGCCATCGACGAAACGCAGCGCATGGCCATCGAGGCCGACACGACTTTCGGCCAGCCGCGCGACGACGCCGGAATGAAAGGACTGGCGGCGGCCCGGGCCATCGGCCTGCTGAGCTACCGCGGTCCCGAAGGCTACAACCTCACCCAGCAGGACCGCGAGGAGCTCCCCGCCGTGCACCGGGCGTGCACCTACCAGCAATACCAGGGCGAAAAACTCCGCCGCCGTTACAACGCCTACTCCTATTACGCGATCCTCGACGCCTTCGACACGCACGACGCGGGCCGCGGGCGGGGCGGACTGGAGCAGGCGCTCCGCAGCATCACGGCCCGGACGCTGGTGGTCGGCATCACGACCGACATCATCTTCACGCCCGCCGAGATGCGCAGCTTGCACGCCATGATCCCCGGCAGCGCGTACCACGAAATCGACTCGCCGTTCGGCCACGACGGATTCCTCGTCGAACACGAACAGTTGAACGACATACTGCTGCCTTTTATGAACAATTAAAAACCGGATACCCCATGACCAAAATCAAAATCGGACTGTTCGGATTCGGCGTCGTCGGACAGGGCATCTACGAAGTGGTGCGCAAATCGAAGAACGCCCACGCCGAAATCGTGAAAATCTGCGTCCGCGACCCCAAAAAGCCGCGCAAGATCGAAGTCGACCCTTCGCTGTTCACCACCTCGGTCGACGACATCCTCGACAACCAGAACATCAACCTCGTGGTGGAGGTCATCGACGATGCCGATGCCGCCTACAACATCGTCAAACGGGCCATGCTGCGCGGCATCCCGGTCGTGTCGGGCAGCAAGACGATGCTCGCCAAACACCTTCCCGAGCTGATCGAGATTCAGAAAACCCGCAACGTGGCGCTGCTCTACGACGCTTCGTCGTGCGGCTCGATCCCCGTGATCCGCAACCTCGAAGAGTACTACGACAACGACCTGCTGCTGGAGGTCAAGGGCATTCTGAACGGCTCGTCGAACTACATCCTCTCGCGCGTCTTCGACCACAAGGACTCCTACGCCAACGCCCTCGCGCAGGCGCAGGCGCTGGGCTTCGCCGAAAGCGATCCCTCGTTCGACATCGAGGGCTACGACTCGCTGTTCAAGCTGGTGATCATCACCGTGCATGCGCTGGGAACCTACGTCGCCCCGGAGCGCATCTTCACCTACGGCATCTCGACGATCCACGATTCGGACATTCAGTACGCCCGTGAGAAAAACGTGAAGATCAAGCTGGTGGCGCAGGTCGTCAAGGTGAGCGACGAACATTTCACGATGTTCGTCATGCCGGAGTTCGTGACGCCTGCCAAGTACATTTACAGCGTCGACGACGAGTACAACGGCGTGGTGATCCGCGGCGAATGCTACGACCGGCAGTTCATGTTCGGCAAGGGCGCGGGCAGCCTGCCCACGGCGTCGTCGATCCTGAGCGACATCATGGCGCGGCTGAACAACTACCGCTACGAGTACAAGAAGATGAACTACATCGAGAAACCCGACTACACGACCGACATCACGCTGAAAATCTACGCCCGCTACAAGGAGACCGACGTGCAGGGCATTCTGAACTTCTCGAAGATTCACGAACAGTTCATCAGCGAGGAGAGCAACTACGTGATCGGCGAGATTCCGCTGCGCGAACTGCTCGAAAAAAGATCGCAGCTTTCGGGCAGGGACGTCTTCCTGGCGAACATCCCGATCTTCTTCCTGAACCGCGATTAAACAGAAAAAGGTCCCTTGACAAGGGACCTTTTTCATTGTCTACCGCACGGCGTCGTCTTTCACGCAGCGGACCGACAGGCCGTATCCGAGCGGAACCTCGCCGGTCACCGGATCGGTCGTGGTGCTGTAAACCAGGCAGCCGCTCCGCTCGGCCGTGGCCTCGCAGCTTATCAGATAACCTTTGTCGGCGTCTCCGTACCTGTTCGACGTGCCGTTCACGATCCAGTATCCGGCGCACCTGAAAAATCCGGCCGCAGGCCCGGCGGCAAGGAGCGCTTCGAGTTCGGCCAATGCGGGAACGTGCCAGCCCTCGGGACAGATGCCCCGCAGCGGAGTCCCGGACCGGACCGTGGCGCCGCCCGTCACCGTCTTATAATCATACAGCAGCCCTTTTTCCGCCACCGCGGAAAGCCCCTCCTCGGGATACCATACGCCATCGCCGATCTCCGTACCCGCAGGCTGGTAGCGCAGGTTCTCGGCCATCCATACCTGTCCGCCGATCTTCGCCGTGCGGTAGGTATCGCCGCCGTATTCCAGTTCGGAAGCCTCCCCGCCGTCGCCCTCGCCGAGCGAACCGCCGTCTTCCCAGTCGCTGACCTCGCCGCTCAGCTTCAACTCGATGTCGATGTTGGTGACGAGCACCGACATGTCGTACCTTCGGCCGCTTTCGAGCGTCGCCGAAGAGAGGGTCTTGCTGCGGCTCTTGCCGTCGCGCGTGGAGACCGTGACGGTCAGCGCCCCCTGCTGCGGCACGAGAATCGCACGGTAGGAGGCGTCGGGCGTCACTTCGAAGGTTTCGATTTCAGCGGCCGCCACGCCGGCTTTCGCCGAAGCCGTCGGCACGGAGAGATCCACCGAGGCCGTCGGGACGAATCCGCCCACGGCGACGCCCGAAACCGCAGCATCGGAATTGTTGGTAATGACGATGGTCAGCTGTGACATCAGGTGATAGAACAGCATCCCGACGGGCGCGCCCGTGGGCGTCACGTTCTTCGCCACGGCCCCCAGCAGGTCCGAGGAGGCGCAGCCCGTACTTTGATCCCGCGCCACGGAGAACTCGTCGGGAACGCCCGACGCCGAATAGGGGAAATAGGCCGTGAGCGTCGAGGTTTCGTTCAGGTCGTTGTACCACAGCAGGCCGGAAGCCGTGAAGGCCGAGCCGTCGTAGGTCATCTGGTGGTTCCGGACGTAATCCGAGCCGTTCTTCGTGACGGTCAGACCGATACAGTCGCCCGTATCGAAATGAAGCCCCGTGACGCGGGTTTTGATCGACGGCGTGATCCGGATGCCGGGAACCGCATCCCGCTTATCGGCACAGCCGGGTGCAGCGGCGAGGCCCGCCGCCAGAAGCGCAAGAAGGAGTTGTCTTTTCATCATTCAGGTTTATTTTTGCGACTTTTAAGCACAAAAATAAAACTTTTTATGTTATTCACAAGACCTCCGGTCAGTTTTTGTAATACGATTCGTCGAGTCCGAGCGTGAAATTCCCGCGCCGGAACCAGGTGACGGCGGCCAGCGCGAACACCAGCGCGGCGTTGAAGAAGAACGGGAAACGGTCGCTGTGGGTGTGGAACAGATGGCGGAACATGTCCATGATGAAGGGGCAGATCATCACCGCAAGGTAGTTCATCGCCATGACGAACGACAGCGCGAGCGTCGCCGAGCGGGGCGGAGCGATGGTCGCCGCCTTGTCGTAGATGACGGGCTGTATCACCCCGTAGCCGAAGCCCGTGAGCAACGCCCCGACGACGAGCATCGTCTTGTCACGGAAGATCCCCACGCACAGCAGCCCCGCGCAGACCAGCCCCAGCGACACGAGGTTGACGTTCTGCTTCAGCGCGCGGATGATCCGGTCGATAAACAGCCCGGGAAGCATGATCGCCAGGAAGAACAACGAGATCAGCACACCCGAAAACGAACTGCTGATCTTGTAGTCGTCGACCAGAAACGAGGCGTAGAAGGCGATGGCCAGCACGGCGTAAGTGGCGAAGAAGTAAAAGAGCATCAGTCCGACTAGCTTGCCCCGGTCGATCCGTTTGTGGCGCATCTGGATGCTCTGCTCCGGCTCGGGCGTGGAGCGGCTGCGCCGGAGGAAGAACGACAGCGCGAGCGAGATGCCCGGCAGGGTATAGACCAGGAACGGAAGATGCCAGTTGACCTCGGCCAGGTAACCCGTCACGGCGGTCGCCACGACGAGCGTGAGGTTGTTGATCGCCGAACTGTACCCCAGCTGCCGGACGCGGCTGTCCCCCGTGAAATAGTCGACGATCAGGCCCGTCGAGAGGGGGATGACCATGCCGGCGCCGACACCGAGGATGCAGCTGATGACGATGAGCCACGCCATGCTGCGGGCGAACAGGCAGGCCACGCCGCTCAAAAAGAAAATCGAAAGTCCTACGATCAGGATTTTGAGTTTGTCCCTCCCCTCGGAGAGTTTTCCGGAGAGCAGCACGAAGGGGATGATCAGCAGCGACGGCAGCGAGGTGAGCATCTGGATTTCGAGGTCCGTAACCTTGGGAAACACCTTGTTCAGATCGCCCAGAATAGGGGAGACGGCCAGTCCGGGCAGCGACGCAATGGCCGACACGGACCAGATTGCCAGCAGCACGACGAGCGTAACGGAGCCTTTTCCTGTCTTGATTTTCATAGCCGGGGATTTTAGTACCGCTATCCCCGCAACTGTTATACCAAACGAAAACGGACCGGCATCAAGGCCGGTCCGTCGTTCGGTTTCTTCCGGATGTCCCTACTGCACCCTCACGCAACGCACCGACATGCCGTTGGCACGGGCATAGGGGACGTTGTTTTCGAGGCCCCCGCCGGTGGTCTTCTTCTCGAACCAGAAGTGGAAAGCCGGGGATTTCGTACCCGACAACGTCCCTGCGGTCCAATAAAGGCCCTCCCAGGGCTGCGCCTCCTCGGCCACGCTGCGCACGGTGACGGGGTTGTAAACGTTCAGGATCGTGCTGTTGTCGTAACGGCGGCGTCCTGCGCCGATAAACAGCGACGAGGTTCCCCGCTCCGGATCGGTCAGGCCCCAGCCGTATTTGTCGGCATCCGCCGCCGTGGGGGCTCCCACAAGTTTCAAACCGTCGAACACGGCCGACGGAGCCACCCGCCAGCCATAGGGACAGGGGTCGTAGGCGCTCTTTTCCGAAGCGGACCACAAATCGTCGGAATGTGCGCTCCACAGCCAGTCGTTCTCCGAACCGGAGACGCCCGTGATGAAGGTCAGCGGGTGCTGCACGGCGTAAGCCACCGTACCCGTCTCGGCGCTCGAAGCGGCCGTCCGCAGGTAGACGCGGCTGCCGCCGCCGTTGTACATGCTGGCCGATGCGCCGTTGGCGGCGTTGTACGAACTCGGGCCGATGAAGGGGTCCTTACGGCCCCACTGATAATAAAGTCCGTACGAGGCGAGGATGTTCTCCACCGACGAGTTGTCGGCGGCCAGCGCCCCGAGGTTGCGGGTCATCATCGAATAGCCGTTGAAATCGACCGCACCGCCCTCGGCGTCGGGATCGTAGTCCGCAGCCCATACGTGCCAGCTCCAGATCAGCGTGCCACCGGCGTCGTAGGCCCCGATCACGGCGTTGCCCTCCTTGATCTTGTCCCCGTCGTCGCTGTCGGCAGCTACGTAGAACGACGCCTTGCCGTCTTTCAACTCCAGGTATTGGATCAGATTCGACTGGCTCTGCCAGATGACATCGACCGAAGAGGGCACCTGCTCGGTCACGTCGCCCTTGTACATGGCGTTGATCAGGTAGTTGGTCTCCTTCTTGTTGATCAGATAACAGTTGGCCGGCTTGTCGCTCAAATCCTCGGTGTCGACCACACCCACGAAAAGCGTCGCCGAAGCCGTCGATCCGCCGTGCACCTTGCCCGTCAGGGTCACCGAACCCGACTTTACGGCATCATTGTCGTCGTCGAATTTCTCGGGAGAGACGACCGTAATGGTGCGGTTCGCCGCGTCGATAACGGGATCGCTCCAGCCCGTGGGTTTGCCCGTTATCGAGAAACTCTCGATGTTGGAGGCCGAAAAGCCCACCGTCACTGCGTCGCCCGCATTGAGGAAAACGGCCGGAGAATCGAACGCGATCGTTCCCGATTCCTTGTCCTTGCTGCACGAAGCAAAAAAAACGACGGCCGCAACCGCGCAAACCAACCCTGCAAATCTTTTCATATAGTTCATTCTTTTCTTATTTCAGTTTCAAAATCAACGGCAAAGATAATAAAAAGTCGGACGGGTGCAAAACCGAATTGCGCACGGTTCAACAAAACTTCCCCTCCCGAAAGTGCCGTCACGGCACCAAAGATACCAAAAAGCGGAATAAATGCCACATGCCCGTCCGAATAATTGCATTTGGGAACAATTATTGCCGCCTATTCCCTAACGAATCAGAAACGCATATAGTATGTCGAAATTGAAAATCGAAACGGGAAGTTCTCCCGCCGAGGAGCGCTTCAGCATCACCGTGACCGAAAAAGGCCCCTTCCTGGTCTACGGACGCCCGCCGCTGGCCGAGCAGTTCATCATGCCCAACGAGCAGAACGAAAGCTGGTATTTCCAGGAAGGGCGGCGCTTCTCGACCGAGGCGGAACCTACGGCGCTCTGCCGCTGCGGGGCCTCGAAACGCAAACCTTACTGCGACGGGAGCCACGAAACGGCGACCTGGGACCCGACGCTCACCGCACCCGACGAATCGCTGCTCGACAAGGCCGAGACCGTCGAGGGCGGGACCCTCACGATGACCGACAATCCGAAATACTGCGTCTTCGCGCGCTTCTGCCACCCCGGGGGCGACGCATGGACGCTCACCGAGCGGTCCGCCGATCCCGAAGCACGCCAGCTGGCCATCCGCGAAGCGTCGATGTGCCCCGGCGGACGGCTGACGGCCTGGGACCGAAAAACGGGCAGCCCCTACGAATTCCGGTTCGCCCCGAGTCTCGGGCTGATCGAGGACGTCACCATCGGCAGCAGCGGCGGCCTGTGGATTCGCGGCGGCATTCCCCTGCGGCGCGAAGACGGCCATACCTACGAAATCCGCAACCGCGTGGTCGCATGCCGCTGCGGCCAGTCGGCCAACAAACCCTACTGCGACGGCACGCACGCGGCGATCAAGTGGCGCGACAACCTCGAAGGCGAACCGGTCGGCGAAACGCTGCCCGAGGAGGTCTACTGACCCCGCGCCAAACAAAAGCGAGCCTTCGAAGGCTCGCTTTTGTCATTCCATAACACCGCTCCGGGCCGCGGCGCCGATCCAGCAATCGGCCATCAGTCGCTGACCGGCAGGCGTGGGGTGGATGCCGTCCCACACCCAATAGGTCGCATCGCCGTTCGGCAGCCGCGTTTCCAGATCGGCGATAAGCCGGTGGAAGGGCACGAGCGTCGCGCCGTAGTCGGCTGCGATTCGCTCCACGATCACACAGCATTGCGCCAGTATCCGCTGCCGCAGGGGATAATATTCGCCCAATGCGCCTTCAACGATCTTCCCGCAGGGTGCGGCAAAGGGCGTGCACAGTACGATTTTCAACGCAGGATTTGCCTGCCGGGCCTGATCGAGCAGACCGCGATAGGTCCTTTCCCAGTCGGCAAAATCGAAATCGGGAACCGTTTTCGGATCGTCGGCGCGCAGCAGTCTGCCAAGGTGACGTTCCGCATCGTTCGTCCCGACAAACACCGACAGCACGTCGGGTCGCAGGTCGATCACATCCTCCTGCCAGCGGGCGGCAAGGTCGCCCAACGCATGACCGCCCACGCCGCGGTTGAAGAACCGGTAGTCGCGATCGGGGAAATAGCCCTGGTAATAGCTGGCGCATAAATACATATACCCGCTGCCGAAAAGGTGGTTGCGATCCCACAGATTGCGCTGCGACGACGGTTTTCCGTTGGCCTTGCCCCAATTACCGTCGGTGATCGAGTCGCCGATATACACCACACGCCGCCCCGAGGCCGTCACGGCCGGCTGGGGCGCATTCCGGGCGAACCAGCGCTGAAAGAAAAGCATCTGGCAGGGGAGCGACGCGGACCAGTAGGCCGCGTTGTGCGCACCGGGACGCACCAGGAAATCGTGCCCCACGCCCTGCCGCATCAGCTGTTCGTGGAGGTTCAGATTCACCTGATAGAAGAAATCCTGATAACCGCAGTCGAAGATGAGCGCCAGTTCGCCGTCCCGGAGCGAAGCGGCCTGACGGATCACCGTATGCGCGTTCCAGCGTTCCGGATTGTCTTTCAGTTCGCCCAACTGTTTCTTCATCTCCCACGAGTCGGGGAAAGGCCGGATGTCCACGCCTCCCGAGGTCGATCCCGCAGCCCCAAAACGGTCTTTGTGGCGCAGCGCTACCCACAGCGCGCCGTGACCGCCCATACTCAAGCCCGTGACGGCGCGGCCCTCGCGCGAAGGAATCGTCAGGTAGCGGGCGTCGATCCAGTCGGGCAGTTCCTGCGCCACGAAGGTCTCGAACTGCGACGCCGGATCGAGAGGACTGTCCCAATACCAACTGTTCGCGCCGTCGGGGCAGACGACGATCATCCCGCAGGCGTCGGCCAGCGGACGCAGGTCGGTGATGTTCTGCCACGTCGTGTACGAACCGCCGAAACCATGCAGCAGGTAGAGCACGGGCATGCGCCGCCCGACGCCGGCATCGGGAACCACGACCAGCGCCGGAATTTCGCGCTGCATCTTCGCGCTGAAAACCGCCACCGTGTCGATCTGCGCAGCGGAGGCTCCCGCCGCGGCAAAAGCGAAAAACAGAATCAAAAGGTACTTTCTCATAACTGTCTGAATCTTTCACAAAAAAGGGCGCGCACGACGCGCACCCCCTGATAACAAATCCGTCAAAACTATTTCTTTTCGGGTTTGGCAATGGTCTCGCGCATCTGCGTGTCGGCCATGATGTTCTTCATCTTGTAGTAGTCCATGATGCCCAGGTTGCCGTTGCGGAACGCCTCGGCCATGGCCAGCGGCACTTCGGCCTCGGCGAGAATCACCTTGGCGCGGGCGTCCTGCGCCTTGGCCTTGTTCTCCTGTTCGAGCGCCACGGCCATCGCACGCCGCTCCTCGGCTTTCGCCTGGGCGATGTTCTTGTCGGCCTGCGCCTGGTCCATCTGCAACTGGGCACCGATGTTCTTGCCCACGTCGATGTCGGCGATGTCGATCGAGAGGATTTCGAAGGCCGTTCCGGCATCAAGCCCCTTTTCGAGCACCACGCGCGAAATGGAGTCGGGATTTTCGAGCACGATCTTATGCGACGCAGCCGAGCCGATCGACGAAACGATGCCCTCGCCGACACGCGCCAGCACGGTCTCCTCGCCGGCGCCGCCGACCAGCTGCTTGATGTTGGCGCGCACCGTGACGCGGGCCTTTGCGATCAGCTGGATGCCGTCCTTGGCCACGGCGGCCACGGGAGGCGTGTTGATCACCTTGGGGTTGACCGACATCTGCACGGCCTCGAACACGTCGCGGCCCGCCAGGTCGATGGCCGTCGCCATCTTGAAATCCAGCATGATGTTGGCCTTCTGGGCCGAAACCAGCGCGTGCACCACGTTCGTAACGTTGCCGCCCGCGAGGTAGTGGGCCTCCAGCTCGTTGGGATTGAGGGTCAGTCCGGCTTTCGTGCTCTCGATCATCGACGAAACGATGGTCGAGGGCGGGACCTTGCGCCAACGCATCAGCACCAGTTGCAGCAGGCTGATACGCACGCCCGACACCAGGGCCGAGAACCACAGTCCCACCGGAATAAAATAGAAGAGGAGCCAGATCGCAAAAAGGCTCACGAAGACGATCAACACGATCATTCCACCCTGAAAATCCATAATTTAGCTTATTTGATTGTTTTTACGATAACGCTGAAATTCTCGAATCCCACGACCTCGACATCTCGCTGCTGGTCGACATAGGCCCCCTGCGACTTGGCTTCGTAGGTGCGGCCTCCGATCTCGACCTTGCCCATCGGGGAGAGGCGCGAGAGGGTCACGCCCCGGTCGCCGACCTGCAACTCCTCGGCCGGAATGACGGGCATCGACGACGACCGGATCTCCTGCTTGAGCGAGAAACGCTGCCAGGTCTTGGCCCGCAGCGAGACGACGGTGGCGATGACCGACAATACGAGAATGACGAGGATGACGACAGTCCCCGTCACGGGACCGAAATCACGGAAGGCGAGGTACACCGAACTGCCGTAGCAGACCAGCGCCAGCACGGCCCCGATCGACACCCCGGGCAGCAGGACCAATTCGGCCACCAGGAACAGCAGGCCGAAAAAAACGAGCAGTACAATATAGAACATCTCCATAAGGCTTGTGGAATATTGCAATAAAGATAGGTAAAAAATTCAGAACCCGGACGAATTCTGCGATAAATTTCATCCGGGTTCCGATTTATTCTGCGATTTCGGCGACTTTTACCTCCAGTGCGGCATCCGTTTGCCGTATCGACTCGGCCAGACGGTCGGCGACGGCCCGGTCGTCGAAAGCCCCCACGACGAAGAGCTGGCTGCCCACGCGCGAAAGTTCGTAGCCTTCGCCCGTTGCGGCGATCACCCCCTTCACTTCGTCCGACAGGGCGTCGGTCCCGGTGATCTCGACGCGGTAGGTGACTTTCGCCGCCTCGGGGTCGAGCGAAAGGTTGCGGGCCGCGCCGTCGGTCCACACCACGATTTCGGGCCGCACGAACCCGCGCTTTTTCAGCAGCGCCTGCGCCGCCTCGGCCTCGGCCAGCGTGGCGAAGCCGCCCGCATAGTAGCACCACTTGCCCTCGTCGTTGATCAGGTAGAAGAGCGGATAGGCGCCCCGGAAAGTCGCGGCGGCGCGCTTGGTGTTGAACGTTCCGAGCAGGATGCGGTAGATCGTGCCGTTGGCATAGACCCGGCACTCGGGAATGGGATTCTGGTAGGAGTACACCGGCTTCGACGAGAAGGCCACGCTGTCGTAGTCGAGGAAGTAACGCTCGGCGACTTCGACCCTCGGCAGGCGGTAGTCGATGGATTCGAGCTGCGCCGCAACGCCGCGCAGCGAATCGCGTGCGGCGTCCAGCGCCAGCACTCCGGCCACGGCGGCCTCGTAGTCGACGACGACCCGCTTGCGCAGGAAATAGTCCGCCACGGCGTCCGAAGCCGTCTCGCCCTGCAAGGCCGACAGCTGGCGCGAAGCCTCCGAAAGCGCCTCCTCCTCGCGGGCGAGCACCTCCTCCTCGCCCATCTTGTCGAGCAGATAGCCGTAGGCGTAGCTCTTGTTGTCGAAAATCGAGTTCCACGTCGCAGCGAGCGAGTCGGCCAGCGCGCGGTTCACGCCCTGCAAGGCGTTGTAACGCTCGAAAACCTCCATCGCCTCGGCCTCGGTCTGCACGGCGGCGTAGGTTTCGGCCAGCTCGGTCAGCGTGCCATGGTTGGCGAAATAGCGATTGACATAGTCCACGGCCCGCATCTCCTGCCGCTGCGCGTCGCGCAGGGCCGCATAATCCTCCGCCGGGAGGTGTTCGCGGAAATAGAGGTTGTCCACCAGATTGCGGACCTTCAGCGAGTCGGGGACCGCCTCCGCAGGGCTTTTTTCAGCAGACGCCGCAGGCTGCTGCGCCGCGCCGTTCAGGCTGGCCAGCACCCACTCCTGCTCGATGGTGTTGATACGGTCGATCAGGCGTCCCTTGGCATTGCGGATTTCGAAAATCCTGCTTTCGAGCTGCAAAATCTCCTGCGAATACTGCTGCCGCTTGCCCGGGTCCTCGCGCAGCTGCCGACGCATGCGCTCCACGGCGTTGACGATCGAATCCTCGCGTATCTGCAACTGCGCATCCTCGCGGAGCAGCGACATGTACTCGGCGTTTCCCTCCAGCCCCGCAATGCGGGCTTCGACCTCGGGCTGCTGCGCCCGCACTCCGCCGGCGGTCAGGAAAACCGCACCCAGCGCGTATATGAGAATCCTGCGAAACATAGTTTGGGTCACCTCCACCATTTAATGAAAAAAATCTGTATGAGTCCGAAAATCTCCAGACGCCCCAGCAGCATCAGCAGCGAATTGGAAACCTTGAACGCCGCGGGCATCGCCGAGAAGTTATCCATCGAGCCGACCTCCCCGAACCCGGGGCCGACGTTGCCCATCGAGGCCACCGCCCCGGTGAAACTGGTCGTCAGATCGACGCCGAGCATCGTGCCGAAGACCGTGCCGGCGAGTATGAACATCAGGTAGGTGACGATGAAGATCATCACCGCGTGCAGGGCCTCGTTCTCCTGAATGACGCCGTCGAGGCGGATGCGGATGATGGCGTTGGGATGCTGCTGCTGCCGCAGGCGCGTGCGCATCATCTTCCCGGCCAGCACCAGGCGGTTGACCTTGATGCCGCCGGCCGTAGACCCGGCGCAGGCGCAGACGATCGAGCCGAAAATCAGCAGGATGACGGCGAACGAAGTCCACGTGTTGGAGTCGGCCGTGGCGAAACCCGTCGTGGTCACCACCGACACGAACTGGAACATCGCGTAGCGGAACGACGCGGTCAGCGTGGGGTAGATGTCCGCGGCGAAGAGGCTGACGGCGATCAGCACGCCGCCCGCGAGCAGCATCCCGAAGTACCAGCGCGTCACCTCCGAGCGGAAGATGTTGCTGCGCTTGCCCGTCACCGTGGCGTAGATCAGCCCGAAATGGACGCCCGCCGTGGCCATCGCGAAGATCAGGATCGTGTCGATCGCCGGGCTGTTGAAATAGGCGATGCTGGCGTTCTTGGTCGAGAATCCGCTCGTGGCGCAGGCCGACATGGCATGGCACAGGGCGTCGAACCAGTTCATGCCCGCCATCTTGAGCAGCACGGTCGACAGCACGGTAAGCCCCACATAGACCACCAGCAGGATCTGCACGATGATCTGCGAACGGTAGCGGTAGTTGTCCTTGGCCATCGTCGAAAGCTCCACGTTGGAGAGCATCATCTTGCTGCGCCCCATCGACGGCAGGACCACCAGCGCGAACATCACCACGCCCATACCGCCGATCCACGTCGACGACATGCGCCAGAACTGCAATCCGCGGGGCAGGGCTTCGACATCGTTCAGGATCGTCGATCCGGTGGTCGTGAGGCCCGAGACGCTCTCGAACCAGGCGTTGACCAGCGAGAACTCCCCGCCCCAGATCAGGTAGGGGAACATCGACACGACGCAGGCCACGAGCCACGCCCCGACGACGATGCAGAACCCCTCCTTGTTGGTGATCTGCTCGCGCTTGCCCACGAAGATCAGCGGAAAGGCGCCCAGCAGGGCCGTGAGCAGCGAGGAGAGCAGCAGGGGATAGAACGCCGAATCCATGCCGCTGAGGTAGGAAATTCCCGCCGAAAGCAGCATGAACATCGCGATGAAGAGCATCACGACCCCTACATATCGTAAAACCACATCTACCCGCATGGCATCAGGCTTTGGTCTGCTTGGAAATGTTTATGAGCGTCTCGATCTTCTCCTTGAGGTCAGGACGCACCAGGAACAGCGCCGCAATGTTGGTCAGCGGGCCGGTGGGCACCAGAGTGATCTTCTCCTCGCTCTCCTCGATGGTCTTGATGAGCAGCTGCAGAGCCGACATCTTCTCGGGAGCAAAGCCGGGTTCGGGCATAGCCGGGCCGTCCAGACCGGACTGACCGTGTACCATCTCGGTAACGCCTTCCTAAAAAATAGAAGGACGCATCAGCGGATGGTCCGCGCCCATGGCAACAGGAATGTTGTGTACCCCCGCGAAGGTCAGTACCCGCAGAGCATTGCGGGTGGTCTTTTCCAGGGTCTGGTTGCCGGCAACAATGGTCACCGCCTTGATCTCCAGCTTTTCCGGCTCGGAAAGCGCCCACAGCATTGCCAGGGCGTCGTCATGTCCGGGGTCACAGTCCATAATAATCGGGATTTTCCTCATATTGATCCTCCTGTATTGTTCTGCCGCAATATGGCAGCAATTCCCTTGATCGTTCTGAATCACTCAGAGCTGCACCGGTTCCAGTTCGGCTGCCATTACCTCATCTATGGTGGGAGCCGAAGCAGCTGCTCCATGACGGGATACACTGATGCCCGCTGCCTTGGAAGCGATCTGCATGGTCTCCTCCACCGCACGGCCCTGTGCCTGGCCTGCCAGGAAGAAGCCGGTGAATACATCGCCTGCCGCGGTGGTATCCACAATGGTGGTATTATAGGCCGGGTGACGGATCACCTGGTCCCGGTCGATATACATGGCGCCGCGGCGTCCCAGGGTGACTACCACCCGGAGATCCGGGAAGCGTTCCCGGAACCAGCGGACATAGGCCTCCTCGGTATCCTGACCTGAGAGGTCCTTGACCTCCACCTCATTGAGCACCAGCCAGCTGAGCTTTTCCAGCGGCATGCGATGGATGGTCTCATCATAGGGGGAGGGATTCAGGGCAATCTTCATGCCCCGCTTGTAGGCTTCTTCAATAATATAGTGGGTAGTATTGATCTCATTCTGCAGCACTACCATATCGCCGCTTTCGAACTGATCCAGTACACTGTCCACATAGGCTTCATCAATGTTGTAGTTGGAGCCATGGAAGATCAGGATACAGTTCTGACCACGGCTGTCCACCTGGATCATGGCATGACCGCAGACCTCATCGCCGCCCTTCAGGAAGCGGACATCTGCGCCATACTGTTCCAGTTCCCGGCGGAACACCTCGGCAGACTCACCGGCGTTGCCAGCGTGATAGACCGGAATTCCTGCCTTAGCCAGAGCAATGGACTGGTTAAAGCCCTTGCCGCCCAGGAATGTATTGCGGTCCATGGCGCTTTTGGTCTCGCCGGGGCGCAAAAAATTGTCCACTGAATAGACATAGTCCAGATTCAGCGAACCGAAATTCAATACCTTCATCTCAGCACCTCTTTGCAGTGTGGTAAACAAATGACCGGGTCCCTGCCCGGTACAACCTGTAAAAACAGCGCAAACACAGTCAAAAATACGCTATTGGTATAAGTATATCGGGAATGTAAAAGGATTGTCAACCAAAAGTCATCTGAAATTTACACAATGTTTTAATGGAAATGCTGTCGAATCTATCGGAAATGTTGGACATCCTGCAAAAAAACCTGGTCATGAAAAAACCAGGGGTTCTGAAGGATCAGGAGTCAAATTCCGGGCGTTCCCGGACAAATCCAGCCACAACATGGAAATAGGGGATCAGGCTTTCCTCTTCACAGTTGGTCAGGCGGCGGTAGACCTTGCTCACCGGACCGAACCGGACGCCCATCTGATCCAGCACCGGTTCGCCCTCGACGATCACCCACTGACAGCCGCTGTCCTGCGGGACACTCAGGCGGATGCACTCTCCCAGATAGGCGCCGAAGATCAGGGCCACACTGTACACCTGATCCTCTGTGGGCTCGGAGTGGTGGATGTCCTCATGGTAGATCTGCAGGATCTCGTCCAGAACCGATACACTGGCAGGGGTGTAGTCCAGCACCTTTCCGAGGCTGGCGGCATACTCCACCGCAGTGGCGGCAAGATTTTCACAGCTTTTGGCTGCGGTATTCTGTATCTCCATATTTCTTCTGTCCTTTCCTTGGGCGGTCTGCCGGAGTAAGAAAAAAGACGACTACGAATGCCGTAATCGTCTGATTTTGGAGCTGCTAACCAGATTCGAACTGGTGACCTCGTCCTTACCAAGGACGTGCTCTGCCTACTGAGCCATAGCAGCATTTCTGATTTATTTTTGTGGGTCATCGCTGACTGCTTGTTTATTATATCAATCCGATTGCCGGATGTCAATACTTTTTTTGAAAGTTTTTCTGCTTTTTTCGCTGCTTCTGCAAAAACCGCATCACTACGCGCTTTTTCGGGCGGCCTGTCCGGTATGTTTTTCTTCATTCCGGGGGTTTCCCATGGATTTTCCAAAAATAATTTTCCCCGCTTTCTCAAAATTTTCTTCCGTGCCGGGTCACTCCCCTCCCCTTCCTACCCGGGATCTCCTCCGGCGGTACAGTCCGTCCCCGGTCCTCCCGGTGCGATTCCCCATGCCTTTATTTTTTCCCGGCAGAAAATCCCTCACACTTTTCCCGCCGGCAGAATAGGATGGAGCAAACCACTGAATAGGAGGTTTTGATTGAATATGACATGTTCCAATAATTCCTGCAATTCCTGCTCCAGCATCTGGGGCTCCTGCAATAGATGTTCGTCCTGCGGCTGCAACAGCGGCTGCTCCAACTCCTGTGGCTGTTCCGGCTCCTGCGGATACAGCAGCTGCTCCGGTTCTTCCCGTTCCGGTTCCTGCGGCTGTTCCAGCTGTACTGCCCACACCGGCTGCTCCTGCGGATGCAGCGGCAACTGCGGCAGCTGCAATAACGGCTGCTCGGGTTCCTGCGGCTGCTCCGGCTGCAATAACGGCTGCTCCGGCTCCTGTGGCTGCAATAATGGCTGCAACAGCGGCTGTAATGGCAGCTGCAACGGCAACTGCACCTATACACAACTTCATGTAACCATTCCTGCCAGCGGCGTCTGCAAGGTCTGCTGCTCGGGGATCGCCATCAACTCGGTCAACACCGCACTGATCTCGGGACGGTATGTCACCAGTGTCAGCTACACTGCCACCATGGACTATATCGACCGCTGCGGCTGCCGCCGTACTGCCACCACTACACAGACTACCCAGGTTTATCTGCCTGAGTCCTGCATGCGCTTCACCAATGTATGTGCCAGAGTGGTACGCCGCAATGCTGTGAACAACTGCTGCGGCGCCGGAATCTGTGCCGTACTGCAGGTTTGCTGCCGGTAACCATACCTTTGCTGTCCGGACGGACAGCAGCATGGGGACCAACCGCCCACCCCGGACGGTTGGTCCCTTTTTTCTGCCAGAACAAAAGCAGCCGGAGCATTGCCCCGGCTGTTTTACTCTATTCATGCTGGTTCCAGCGGCCTCCATGCTGATGCTGACCGCCTCCGCCGCCTTCATAGGACTCCTCTTCATCGCCGTTCTGACAGGCGTCGATCCGGTCCCGGAGCTCCCGCATGGTCATGCCGGCGGCCTCCTCCGGCGTAATGCTCGGATCAAGGGCATGCAGCTCCTCATAGGCGTGGTACTTGCCCAGGGGCAGCCCCAGGGCCTGGGCCTCAGCCAGATCCTCCGAGCTGCCGGCGTAGCAGTGCGCGTTGCTCTCGCCGGAGGTACAGCGCTGGGCACAGCTGAGGATCTCCTGCTGCTGCACCTCATTGTCGCCGCTCACCACGATGGAGAGGACCCCATCGTCCGCCAGGCACTGCTGGATGGCGTCACTGGCGATGATCTGCTCCAGGGCGTCATCATAGCTCATGAACCGGATATTCAGCTCAGCTGCCAGGGCAGTACCGTCATCGTTGAGCCCTTCCACAGTGATGACCCGGTCGAACCGGTTGATCTCCAGCTCCACCGAGGGGTTGATGTCAATGCTGATGGCAGAAGTCGGGGTGAAGTAGGCCTGATAGCCGCTCAGACCCACCACCAGCAGAGCTGCGCAGGCCAGAGCAGGTGCCAGACGCCGGAATCCTCCGCTGCGCCGCCGGGGTTCCGGAACTGTATAATTCCCGGTTTTCTCCCGCAGGAAAGCCCGTGTGGACTCCTTCAGTGCCGGATCAGCGTGGATGCTGTCAAATGCCTCTTTCAGATTTTTACTCAAAGTCCTCACCTCCCAGCATCTTTCGCAGTTCGTCCCGGGCACGGGTCAGCAGTGTATAGACGGTATTGGGATTTTTATGCAAAATGGTTCCGATCTCGGGCGCCGTATAGCCCTCATAATAGTGCAGATAGACCACGTCCCGGTACTTGTCTGGCAGTGCCAGCACCGCTTCCAGCACTTCCCGGTGGTCCTCCGGCACCTGATCCGGCTGCTCCAGCAGATCATCCAGTGAAACGGTCCGGCTCCGAAAAAAACTCCGGAGCAGATCCTTGCAGGCATTGATAGTCACCCGGATAAACCAGGCTTTCTCATGCTCCTCGCTCTCAAATTCCGTGGTACCGGTGACATACTTCAGAAAAACTGTCTGAAAGATGTCCTCGGTATCCGCATGATTCTTCAGATGAATCATACAGACCCGCCGGACCAGATCCGCATAGCGGTCAATGGCCCGGTTCGCCTCCCATTCACTCCGCATAAACCCCAAACCCTCTTTTTATATCCGAATCCTTACCGGTTTCTGCCGCAGCGCCGGTAGCCGGTGCCATCCATGGGGCGTGTGCCGCCGCCGAAGTCACAGACGCCATCTCCGTCCTCATCTATGAAGCCGGCACCACGGCCGCATCCGCCTTCGCCGTTGTAATCGCAAACCCCATCGCCATCGGCGTCCGCATAGCCGCAGCCGCCCTGTCCGGCATAGTCGCAGACACCATCGTTATCCTTGTCCACAAAGCGCCAGCCGGCGCCCTGACCGGCATAGTCACAGACGCCGTCATTGTCCTCGTCGGTGTAAGTCCAGCCGGAGGACTGTGCAGTATAGTCACAGATGCCATCACGGTAACCGCCCGGAGCAGCCAGGGAAGTGGTGATGCCAGCAGCCAGGATCATAGCGAATACAGAACCCATAAGAACCTTTTTCATAGATGTTTCCTCCTGAATTATAAATCAAATTTCATCTTTTTCAACCGGTTTCACTACTAATACGATTGAAAACCCGAAATCCATTCAGCATCCGAAAAAAATTCTGAGGAAAATTTTAACTTTTCATACGCAAAAAAGAAGCACCCGAAAAACGGATGCTTCTTAGCATGGCTCCCCAAGTTGGACTCGAACCAACGACCCTGCGATTAACAGTCGCATGCTCTACCGACTGAGCTATTGAGGAATATAAAGCCGGTGAAAGAAGTGACTCTTTCCCCGGTGTCGGCGACGACCTATCTTTCCAGGCAGCTTCCCGCCAAGTATTTTCGGCACAGCTGAGCTTAACTTCTGTGTTCGGAATGGGAACAGGTGGATCCTCAGTGTAATAATCACCGACTGTATGTCAAAGGACTCGCGTCCTCTGATGTCAAAGTAAATGTGCAAGATAAAATGGTGACCCGTGGGGGAATCGGCAGCCAGCTCACGCTGTCTGCACGGCTTGCGGACCAGCCGCTGCGCCCCTTTGACCGGAAAACCGCTTCGCGCTTTTCTTTTTCGGTCAAAGCCCTCTCGGGTTCGATTCCACGCAAGAATCAGATAACATGGTGACCCGTGGGGGAATCGAACCCCCGTTACCGGCGTGAGAGGCCGGTGTCTTAACCGCTTGACCAACGGGCCACATTTCCCCACAGGTTCATCTGTTTGTTGGTGCACCATCAGGGACTCGAACCCGGGACCCACTGATTAAGAGTCAGTTGCTCTACCAACTGAGCTAATGGTGCATATCCTCTCGCACACTCAAAATCGAACAATGAAAACTTCCACGATCCAGGAACCAAAGATTCTCTGGTCAAGCCCTCGACCGATTAGTACTCCCGAGCTGAATGTGTCACCACACTTACACTCTGAGCCTATCTACCTTGTAGTCTTCAAGGGGTCTTACCTGATTAACTCAGTGGGATATCTTATCTTGTGGTCGGCTTCATGCTTAGATGCTTTCAGCGTTTATCCGATCCGCACTTAGCTGCCCAGCTGTGCCACTGGCGTGACAACTGGTGCACCAGAGGTGCGTCCAT
>ERZ827528.1446-NODE-1446-length-24662-cov-3.443939_pt1 | contig 24662 bp, 15 predicted proteins | sample MGYA00519768_ERZ827528 | MGnify/ENA primary metagenome ERZ827528 (study PRJEB31778, sample SAMEA3449343) | human gut metagenome | biome: human gut; feature: human-associated habitat; material: faeces | place: United Kingdom | collected 2010/2012 ...
GTCTGGGCGGTAAAGTCTACAACCAAGGTGCAGCATTCACCGGTTACGGCATGTCGCTGATGACCCCGCTCCGCGACGTGGCCCTCAATTCGTGGACGGAGGCCAACAAGGATGCCAAGTACCCGCAGTACATTCTCGGAGACCCCTACAATGCTACATCGGACTCCTCGCGGTTCCTCTACAGCGGCAACTACCTGAAGATCGGAAACATCACGCTGGGTTATACGCTGCCCGCGAAGTGGACCAAGAAAGCTTTCATCCAGAAACTGCGCGTCTATGTGTCGCTCGACAACGTCTATACGGTCATGGCTGACGATTTCGTGGGTTACACCCCCGAAACCTTTACTTCGGGTATCATGGCTTGGCAGTATCCTGCCAACCGCACTTTCACGGGAGGCGTTCAGATTACCTTCTAACGTATGCAGTGTGATAATTTTAAGAAACGAACGATTATGAAAAAACTGATATTGAAAGCATTTGCACTGACGGTTCTGGCCGGAGGGGTTGCGGGCTGCGGGAACAGCTTCCTCGAGACCGATTATTACAACGGAATCGAGAAGGAGACGGCCCTCAATTCGGTCGACAATATTTCGATCGCCCTCAACGGCGCCTACTACCAGTTGTACCGCTACTATTTCGCCGGCAACTATGCTACGACCATCGGCGACATCCCTACCGATCTTCCCTATTGGAACACCGGAACGCAGCATTTCAACGACATTTACACCTACACGCTGACCGATACCGACACCTATCTCTATTGGATATGGAACTACGGTTACAAGGTGATCGACAACGCAGCCCGTCTGATCGAGGCCGTCGAGAACCTCTACGACGCAAGCACGGATGACGAAAAAGCCGAACTGGACCTTTGCAAGGCCGAAGCCTACGCACTGCGCGGATATGCCCAGTTGGTGCTGGTCAACATCTTTGCGCATCAGATCAAGGCAAATGGTGCCGACTTCTCGTCGAAGCCCGGCATCGTGCTGGTAGACAAGCCGATCCAGCCCTTCGAAAAGGTTTCCCGCGCGACGGTCGGCCAGAGCTACGAGGCCATTGTCAACGACCTGAAGGATGCGCTCTCGCATTTCACCGCGGCCGGCGGCGACCGGGGCTCGCTCTTCTATTTCGGGGAGGCGTCCGTTCACGGACTGCTGGCGCGCACCTACCTCTACATGGAGGAGTGGGACGATGCCGCCAAGCAGGCTCAGGATGCGCTCGATGCGGCGGAGATCACGACCCTCATTTATGACAAGGTTGCTTATAAGGCGCTTTACAACGGTGGAGAGTCGAATACCGAAAGCATGTTCGCGTTGGCAATCAACGCGACGCAGAACTGGCAGGCCCAGTCGTGCGGTACGATTTGGTCTACTTACAGTTACAGCCCGAGCCTCTGGTTGCAGTCGCTCTATAAGGACACGGACTGCCGTACCAATGTCTGGGTTCTTGGAAAGGACAACAGAGGCCGTCCCGTATTCAACGGCGGCAAATTCGCCCATTTCTCATCGGGCAACAACAACTACGGTACCTGCTATATCGTCAATGCCCCCGAAATGTTCCTGATTATCGCCGAGGCTAACGTACAGAGCTCCACCGGATCGGTTCCCGATGCCCAGAACGCCCTGCTGACCGTGGCTAAGCGTAATTCGGCGATCACCTCGACGAGCGACCTGCCGTCGACCAAGACCGACCTCATGGCGTTCATCAAGGAGGAGCGTGCCCGCGAGCTTTTCCAAGAGGGTCTGCGCCTGTACGATTTGCGCCGTTGGGACGAGAAAGCGCAGGTGTATGCGAACAATGCCGCTACGATTTCGTTCAAGTTCACCGACTACAAGATTTCGGATTTGGTGTACCCGATTCCGGTCGATGAAGTCAACGCAGGTTTCGGCGTTGCGCAGAACGAGGGTTGGAGCAGCACGCTCCCGAGCCTGTAGGTTTGCTCGAACGACGGATTTTCAGAGGCCGGTTCCCACAGGGAACCGGCCTCTTTTTGGCCCGCCAGCCACCGGGACGGGGGATTTTGCCGTGCGGGGAGGGATAAAATATCGACAAAATCGCATGTGATATTTGCAGAATTGAATTTTTTGCTTACCTTTGCACTCGCAATGAAACCGAAATGGGTATCGTTCTTTGCAAAAACGACTGTGTAAACCACGTTGTAAACCGAACTGAAAAGGTCGGGTGTCAGAGAAAAAGATCGAGTTTCGTAATCATTTGTAACAGAGTTTTATAACTCAATAGGATGGTGCCATAGCTCAGTTGGTAGAGCAAAGGACTGAAAATCCTTGTGTCGCTGGTTCGATTCCCGCTGGTACCACAAAGAAGGTAATGTGCCAAATTAGGTGATTGTTAAAAAAATGAATTGTAATTCATTGAATAACAATAATATTTTTGGCAACTTTAAATAAAGACGATTGATAATTTCAATCGTCTTTATTATTTTTGCGCCCCTAATCCGGCTTAAAATGATTTTTGATGGTCGGATTTTGACTTTCATGTATCAAAATAGGGGATAAACAAAATGATTTGTAAATATTGCGGAGGTAATTGTGTAAAAGATGGTCATCAAGCTAATGGCAAGCAACGTTATAAATGTGTTCACTGTCATAAGAAACAACAGGAATTATATACTTATAATGCATATGATCCCAACTTGAATAAACGAATAATTATATTAACAAAAGAAGGAGTGGGGATTCGCAGTACTGCGAGAATTCTTCATATATCTATAGGAACTCTTTTTCGGCGTATTCTTATGATCGCGAAATCAGTCGTACGGCCTATTGTTCCCAAACATAGAGTTTATGAGGTTGATGAGATGAAGAGTTTTATTCGGTGCAAAAACAATCATATTTGGATTGCCTATGCTTTAGACCGTCATTCGAAGCAAGTTGTTAGTTTTAGTGTTGGTGCCCGAACTAATCGCACGCTGAATATAGTATTGGAAACTCTACGTTTGTCAGAGGCCAAGAGAATATATACTGATCGTTTGCGAAATTATCGCTCGCTGATTGATAGGGCGGTTCATCGTACTTCTTTATATGGGACTAATCATATAGAACGGAATAATCTGACCGTAAGAACTCATTTGAAGCGTTTGTCTCGCAGAACAATTTGTTTTAGTCGAAGTATTATTGTTCTTACAGCAATTCTGAAAATCTACTTTTGGGGATAGACATTTTTAGCATATCTATTTTAATCTTCGAAAATATGGTATAATTAGGTTTGATAAAAAACAGATTCTTTATGCAATAAAGATTTTCCTTTAAAAATCATGTACGCTTTTGTTAAATAGTTTATGCCGGATTTCCATCTTTACAGGCAATGCGTTAACGACTAATTCGTCTGATTCTATCGGATTAAAATTGAATAACTAACAAGGGGGCTCTAAGAAGTGTTGATATAATGCTTTTCCAATTGATAAATTTATTTTTCATGAACTTTTTTCACACCTTCTCATGATCCGATAAATTAGCTTCACTTCATCCAGACTATGAGTCATGGGTTTGCAATCCATTGTTTGATAAGTTGTATTGATTTTATCTGCTAGTAGAAATTTACCAAACATTATATTTTATTTTCTATATTAAACTTTTTGGAATGTTACCTTAAAAATCTATTAATTTGAGTAAATTTGACAACTATTTACATTTGATTCATAATCGATAGAGAGTTAACGTATTTATATTGCAAATAATGAGAGCAAAAAGCACACTTATATTTTCAGGACATGAAACATTTCATTGTAAAAATTTTTGGCTTAAAAAAGGATACGATTATATAAATCAAGGGCATTCGTTTCTTAATGAGAGTGCTGTTACAGAATTGGGCGTAGGGAAAAACATGGTGTCGTCAATCAGGTTTTGGATGAAATCTTTTGGGTTAGTAGATGATAACAACGAATTGACTCCATTAGCTCATAAGATATTTGACGATAACATTGGAGTTGATAAGTATTTGGAAGATAAGGCTACATTGTGGTTGTTACATTATATGCTTATCAATACAGGTTATGCAAGTATTTATAATTTGGTTTTCAATGAATATCATCGTTCTAGAAATGAATTTGATAGTCAAGCATTAGATGGTTTTATTAGGCGCAAATGTCTTGAGGAAGACGTGGCTTATAATCAAGGTACCATTATAAAGGATATAAGAGTATTAATAAGAAACTATGTTAAGCCACAGTCCTCTGGAAGTATTGATGAACTCTATTCAACGCTATTAATTGATTTAGGGTTAGTTCTTCAATTTAAAAATGCTGATAAAGACTATGATCAATATTCTTTTAATCATCATAATACAGATCTGCCTCCTTATCAGTTAATTGTGTTCATTATTCTGTCGCTATTTGAGGATAATACGATTGACTTTAGGGAACTAATGTATGGTGAATATCCTGTTGGCCTTATGATGTGCTTGACAGAGAATTCAATGGACGCTCTATTGCGAGAGGCTTCTGATAATTATAATTGGTTTATTTATACAGAAGATGCCGGTAATAAGCAGCTTCAAATTAAAGGGCGTCCGAACGATAATTGGGAAGTTATGAAGTTGTATTATCTGCAAGCACAAGTAAATTAACTATGCGATATAGTCCTTCAAGAAATATTGAACGAGATACATTCTCCAGTATTCAATACATTTCGACACCCAATGCCAAGAATGTATCGGCTAATATTATAAATGGGATTAAGACTGGATTCCATTCATTTAATATTATTGGTACTTACGGCACAGGAAAGTCCAGTTTTTTAATGGCCTTCGAGGAGAATCTCTCAAAGGCTAATAATCTTCTTTTCGATAGGCTTGGTTCATTTGATTCTGATGCCTCTTTTGATTTCTTGAATATTGTTGGAGATTATAGCTCTCTTCAACAATTAATAAGGGCTAAATTAGGATTTGATGTTAAGCGAAATTTCTTCGAATCTTTTGACCATTATTATGCTGCTAATTTTTCAAATAACCAATATTTAGTTATTGTTATTGATGAATTTGGTAAAGTCCTTGAGCATGCGGCTAACAATAATCCAGAAGAAGAACTCTATTTTATTCAGCAATTTTCTGAGCATATTAATGACCCGGCCAAAAATATATATTTATTAACCGCTCTTCATCAGAATTTTAGTTCTTATTCGTTTCGCTTGTCAAAAAGTCAACGGAATGAATGGGAAAAAGTTAAAGGGCGATTTAAAGAAGTCGTCTTTAATGAACCAGTTGAGCAGCTGCTATTTCTTGCATCCAATTATTTACAAGAAAATGGACCGGCTAAGAAATCCCAAAATAGAGATAATTATCGGAGGCTCTATAACTTAGCTTTTGATTCTAGCTTTATTAATAAATCGGTTACTTTATCTGAGAAATTAGTGGAAAATATTTTTCCTATGGATCTATTTTCTGCTTATATTCTCACACTGGCTATACAAAAATATGGTCAAAATGAACGATCTTTATTTTCATTTCTAGAATCAGAAGATTCGAATGGCCTTAAACATTTTATACCTTCGAGCGATAAAACGTTTAGTATTGCAGATGTTTATGACTATATAGAATATAATTTTTATTCTTATTTAGTCGAAATAAACCAAGATTCTACAAGTTGGACTGCTGCAAAACTTGCAGTTGAAAAAACGGAGGCATTATTTTGTGGTCAAAATGTTATTGATGCTTTAAAACTCATCAAAACGATTGGGCTGCTAAATATTTTCGCGAAATCGGGTGCGATATTGGATAAAGAATTTCTCTTGTTGTATGCTAAACTTGCGTTAGGCATATCTGAGCCATCACATATTATTGATAAATTAGTTCAATTCCAAATTATTCGATATGCTATTTATAAATCGCAATATGTGCTTTTTGAAGGGACAGATTTAGATATAGAGCTTGAGTTACTTGAAGCTGGTACTGTATTATGTAAAGGTGCTGATTTTATCAATAAGCTCAAGCAATATTTTGATACTAATTATATCCAGGCTAAAGCTGCGAGCTATCAAAAAGGAACCCCTAGATTCTTTGAATTCATTATCAGTGATGACATTATATCTACAGAGCCGATATATGAAATTGACGGTTATATAAATCTTATTTTTAGCGATAAACTCACTGTAAATGATATTATTTTGCACTCGCAAAATGAGCCAAATGCAATAATATACGCTATATATAAGAACACATCGCAGATTCAAGATCTAATCTTTGAAATAGATAAGTATCAATATGTACTTGAATATAAGGTAGACAAGGAAGATCGAGTTGCCAAGAGAGAGTTAGAGAAAGGCAGATTATTCCTCATAACCAATCTTAAAACTCAATTAATTTCGAATCTATTCTCTTCTGCAGCGGATGTTGAGTGGATCTTTAAAGGCCAGCAACTTATTATTCCCAATAATACAGTCTTGAATAAAGTATTGTCAGAGATATGCGATACTATTTATAGGGATACTCCAGTATTTAAAAATGAAATGCTTAATAAGTTTAAGCTGACGTCTACAATGGGCACAGCTAGGAATAATTTTTTATTTGCGCTGTTAGAGAATTGTGGAATTGAGGATTTGGGAATAACAAAATTTCCACCCGAAAAGGCTATATATAAAACTTTACTGGAAAGTACTGGTATTCATAGACGAGCTGACGAGAATGGTTATTTATTTTTTCCTCCGCATGAAGAATCATTTATCCCATTGTGGAATGCATGCGAGATTTTTTTCGAGTCTACGAAAAATAAAAGCCGAAAGATAACTGAGCTGGCTCAACTTCTCAATAAGGCTCCTTTTAAGCTTAAGCCTGGTTTTGCGGAAATTTGGTTAATTGCATATCTGATTATTAAGAAAGAAGACTATGCTTTGTATAGTGATGGAAAATATGTACCTTTTCTTAATAAAGAGGTTCTTGAGTTATTAGTAAGAAAGCCTTCAGATTTCGCTATCAAAGCGTTTGATGTTAGTGGGGTTCGATTAGATTTATTTAATAAATATCGTGAGGTACTAAACCTTGCTCATACAAAAGGTATTGGTGAGACATCATTCGTTGAAACAGTCAGGCCATTTATTACATTTTACAAAAAGCTTCCTGAATATGCGAAGACAACGAAGAAATTGAGCAAAAAGGCGATCGACCTTCGAGATGTTTTGGCAAAAGCAAAAGATCCGGAGGACACCTTTTTTATCGATTTGCCTGGAGCTTTGGGTTTTATAAGTGCTGACTTATTGAATAATAAAGTTCTGTTGGTCGATTTTGTAAATATTTTGCAAGATAGTATACGAGAATTAAGGACTTGTTACGATGAGTTGCTGACTCGGATTGAATCATATATTTTAGATACTTTAGGGATTAAAGAAACTAGCTATGAATCCTATAAGCCTATTATAGAGCTGCGCTATTTGGGAGTAAAAGAACATTTGTTACCGACCAAACAAAAAGCATTTTATTCAAGAATAATAACAAACTTGAAAGACCGAAAAGTTTGGTTAAACTCTCTAACATTTCCTTTCTTGAATAAACCGTTGGAGAATATATTGGATGAGGAGGAAGAATGGTTATTGGATAAGCTTAAGCATGCTTTTTTAGAATTGCTTAATTATATTGATATTCAGAACTTAAATGTCAACCCACAAGATGAAGTGTTTAAATTTGACCTTACCACTATTCAAAGGGGAAGTATGAACAAACAAGTGGTTATACCTAAAGCAAAAATAAATGACGCGAAAAAGTTAGAGGAGAAACTTGATAAGATGCTATCTTCTGACGATCAACTTAACATTTACGCGTTACTTAAATTGTTAGAGAAGAAAATGTAATATGGCAAAGGTAAGACATGTATTGGGTATCTCTGGAGGAAAGGATAGTGCAGCACTAGCGATCTATCTTAAGGATACATACCCCAATTTAGAACTTGAATACTATAATGCAGATACTGGTTGTGAACTAACGGAAACAGTTGAGTTAGTTAATCGGTTAGAATCGTATTTAGGGCATATAGAACGACTAATTGCTGCCAAAGGTAGTCCTGAGCCAACTCCATTTGATCATTATCTTAAGGTAAACAGAGGATTTCTTCCTTCTGCGCAGCAGCGATGGTGTACAAATAAATTGAAACTTACCGAGTTTGAAAACTTCGTGGGCGACGATCAGGCAATATCGTATGTTGGAATTCGAGGTGACGAAGACAGAGAGGGCTATGTCTCAACGAAACCCAATATTCAATCAATATTTCCGTTTCGAAAGAATATTTGGAGCCTTGATGTAATTCATTTAGCATTAAGCAATGCTAGCTCAACGATATTTAATAATTGTTATGAGGAGATTAGTTCTAAAAAAACATATCAATTAGCGTCAAAATTTCTTAACGAACCTTTATCGAAAGGCTTTTTTTACTCCCAAAAATTGAATGGTCTTATAGACATTGATGTTACAGTGTTTAATAAGGCTGTTTTCGAGTTCTTAAAGACAACCGATTATCCTGTAGGAAAATTGGATCATTTCCCATTGGTTGACAATACCGATGTCCTTGTAAAAGAAGATATTCTTAATATTCTTAAAAATAGTGGTGTTGGTATTCCATCCTATTATAACTTAATCGATTATGAAGTTGATGGGCAAATTGGACAATATTGCAGGAGTCGTTCAGGGTGTTATTTTTGTTTTTTTCAACAAAAAATAGAATGGGTTTGGCTATATGAGCAACATCCAGACTTATTCCAAAAAGCTATGGAATATGAAAAGTCTGGTTATACATGGAATCAAGGCGAAAGCCTAGAGGACTTAAGACAACCAGCGCGCATTCGTCAAATTAAGCTCGACCATCTGAAAAAGACACAACCATCAAAAACTAAAAATGCATCGGGTTTATTAGTTGATATATTTGATGATGATGAAATTAACTGCGCGAACTGTTTTATCTAAAAAATGTAATTTTATCGTATATTATCTAAGACATTGTTTATTTCTCCGGCATATGAGATTTTAGCAGCATAACCTTCTTTAAGTTTGGTCAGTTCATTCGGAGTCAAAAGTGTACTATCGTATAAATATGTAAATAATAATTGAATCACGGTTTCGGAGCCCATAATCATCTTTTGTTCAATGGGGTTCCATGCTACAAAGTGCCAAGGGATGCTATCTAAATTGTAATTAATGCCATTAAACCGTGAGAAGATTTCATTAAAGGGTATATTCCGTCTTTGGTGAATGATCAAACTTGATTTAACTAATGGTAGAAATCCTATTGGCCGGAATAGTATATTTCCTCCAATTTCGTTATTTCTGAATTCAGCAGCTGGATTAATTGAAGTATTTACATAATGGTTAATAAAGTTGAGGTTGCTTTTAAACGAATTCCAGTATTCAATACAAAAATTGTTGAATCCTTGGATTATTTCTTCTGATGGCCTATATTTTAAATATTTGTTTACTAAATTAGGTGTCGCTTTTTTATTGAAATTTTGTTCATAAAACCGTTTGAATATCTCTACATTTGCTTGATAAAGCGTAATTATAGAGGTAATGGCATCTTTATTTGCAGGAGGAATTGCTTTTTGCTTAGTGAATATCACTCTTTTCTCTTTAAATAAGTCATATTCTTCGAGTAAAGCGCGTGTGACTATTGCCACTGTATCATCTTCATCTAAAGCAATGATATCTCCTAATGAAACTGGTTTAGCATATCTATTTAAGGTCGTAAAAAGGCGTCTGGTTTTTTCTTTACCTTCAGAATCATTTTTGTGACCAACAAAAATAGCTGCGATTTTATTATTTTTCAATTCCGGATTAGCTGTTAATGCGGCCTTGATTCCTTCAACTCGATGCTGTCCATCCACTGGAAAGATCTTATGGTTCCCAGGAAACTCTAATAATCCCATTTGATACGTTTCTTCACCTTCGTATTTAAATTCTATTTCTCTCCAATCCGGATAGTCGTCATATACAGCTAATACTAAGGCATTAAAGAAAATGTCAGGTTGGTTTAGAATATAATCTTTTATACTAATATAGTTATCAGTGATGCTTCTTTGTAAAAGATCTTTAAGACTCTCGGAGGTATATAATTGGTCGTCAATTTTCGATACAAAATCGTTTACTTGTTGAAACGTCAATGTTGTTATGTAATATTCACGTGTACCGATGCATGCCCTTAATGCTGGAACCCTCATGATTGAAATGTTTTAATAGCCTGTTTAATATCCGTTTCTGGTATTTCATCATTCATTGGTAATAATAAACTATTGATTAGTTTTTTTTCGTAGTCAATAATATCCTCATTATCATCAATAATTTTAAATGCAAGAAATAAGTCTTTGCCCCAATATTCAATCATTTTAGTTATTTTGGGCCTTTCACTTTCTCGAGAAAATTTTGAATAATATTCCTTACACCTTTTTCTAAGATTTTGCCCATCTGTTAATTGAGCTCTGCCTACATAGAACGGGAATTCAGTAATTCCTGATATTATGGGACATTTCACATAAAATAGATATAAGCCCCCTTGATCATTGGGTAATTGATTGATTTCATCCGAGAAATCGCTCGCATCATCATTCAAATATTTAATTGATGTCCATGTGTGGAAATCTAAATTGATGGCGCTTAAATCATACCTGCACCATAAACCATTATGTAACTTATATTCTATTTCTCTTAGCTTTATCTCTTCAGCTAATTTGAATGCAGAAATTCTCATTATAAATATGTTTTCTTAATCTAATGCTCCCATTAATTGCTCCATTCCGAAATTCAGTAAGAAATCGGAATAATAATTGGCAAATACCTCCATGACATATTGGTCTATCTCTATATTCTTTGGTCCTGTTTCCTCTTCAATTTGAATGGAATATTTTCTCTTTTTAGTTATCATATAAAGAAAAAGAGTATGAAAGTACACTGATGAGATATATTTCTTTTCGGCAATAATAATTTGTTCTTCATTCTTTAATTTAGACCGATGATTAAGAAATACCCGACTGTCCAAATTGATGTAAATATCTTGCAATTGGTCCCCTTCTGAAACCAAATACATTACAGTATCATGATTCATTTCAATACCTTTCTCTTCTAATTGGCCCCATTTATCTTGTTTGACTTTATGCAGATTTGGAAGACCGATGTTATCATCGGTCTCGGTATCTTTCGGTGCTGCTTCTTTTGGAGCTTCTTTGTCTGCGATCTTTACTAACAGTATTTCTTCAAATGGTTCTCCGGGGGCAGATAGTGACACTTTTATTTCAAGTTCTTCCCCAACAGACAACTCACTTCTTGGTTCTAGAGATAACTTGATTGAGCCTTGATTTGGACTGCTTTTAGTGATATTTAATAATTCCGAGATATCATTTTCTTTACCAGCTTTGGTACCGCCCGTGGTGCTATTTCTTTTAAAAGATAGTAAGCTGATTTCCAGATCACCCGGACTGTCTGATCTGTCGAAATAATCATTTTCGACATCTGTATCAAATTTGATGGTTCTTTCTCCGTTTCTCGGAAGTTTAATTGCGCGAATTCCGTCGTTATTATTATGCACTTTAAAAAATGTTGGAAACCGTTGAGGTAGAAATGGTTTGACTTCTTGTTTGCTTTTTTCTTTTATTGCTTTTTTTTCGCTATTATTTGCTTTGTCGCTTTTTTTCTCCTCTAGCTTTAGTGTATTTTGCAGTAGTTTGAATAAGTCGCTATTTTTGGGAAGGTTTTTGGCAAAAGATTTTATTAATTCGGTTGTATCTTCGTTTTCTAAACCGATACTTTCTCTCCGTCTTTTATTGATTTCATCCAATTGACTATGCCTGAGTTTACGTCCCAAATAATCTCGGAGACTATTGGCTTCTTCTCCTTGCTTTAGCCGATCGCGAGATGCCATAAACAACTCTTCACGAAAGTCAGGATCCATATCTGTACAATCTACATGAATTAATAAATAATCCTTTAATAGATTGAATTTTAGTGTTCTGGTAATGAATTCAGATGTATAACTGCCGTGAACCTGTCCATTAATAGAAAACATAACGGACATATTATTTTTAAAAAATCGACTTCGTATGATTTCTTTACTCTTTTTTACATCGTTTTTTTCTGTCTTTGGTTTAAAAACGTAACATGTTACTTTTGCTTTGCCAAAAAGTTCATCGACATACGATTCAGAAAAATACGTGTCAATATATTCGCTTCCTACATCTTCAAGCCTTCGCTTTAACCCAAACAAATCTAGTTCTAACACTTTATTATTTGGATACCGTTCTTTCTTATCAACCGTAAGAATAGGTAGCACAGGCTCGAACATAAATTCATTTAAACTTTGATGAAGATCTTGTGCAAAGCCAGAATAACCACTGGGAAATTGATATGAATACATCTTGATTACACTGCCTGTTTTGAAATTTCGACCATAAAGATGTAAATCAAGGTATTCAATAGGGAAATTGGGGATTTGATTATTTATTTTCAAATACTCAAAATGGCTTGATCTTCGATTAAATCCGGAGTCACTAATTCTATGTTGCCTTATTAATGTAAAACCGAAATTGCCAGTTCCATCATATCGTTTAGAGGCAATCAATTGATATCTTTTCTTACCGCAAAAAACTAATGCTCCACTACCACCCATATTGTACTTGCCCTGTACAAATTGGATGTTTATTTTATTGCCTTTAACTAATGAAAGAAAAGTGGTCTCGAATTTTTCAGGATGTTGACCTTCTCCGTTATCATAAATAATGACTGAAGTATTTCGGGGAGGGCCGTCTGCTATAACTTGTATTTCTTCTGCTTGTCTACGTCTATTGAGCTTTAGATCCCAGTTTTGCTGGTCTGGATAGAATGCAATAATAGCTTCCTCCATCGATTGTGGGGCAGCGTTTGAATTAGGATCTATACCTCGCTCTAAGCATTTCTTCGTTAAAATAGCATCAATCGAATTTGTGACTTTTTCGACTAAGGCTGCAATTGGACTTGATTGTTGATTTCTAACAATGCCGAACATATTCTCATTACCACCAAGCGGAAACCAATTTTCATCTTGAAAGATTTCCGGATTGTCTGAGATCACTTTTTCAATCTCCTCTTCAGTTGGACTGAAATATAGCTTGTTAAATAAATCCTTGTTCGATAGCATAGGCATCTTAGATAATTTCTTAATGGTACTATATTGAATTGCAAAGCAATTTACTAAAATTTTCTATTTTATCCAATTTGTACTAAGTAAACTTTCTAACTTCTTTTGGATATGTTGTAGAATCTAAATTTATAAATTTCTGACTACTTAGATTGTGCTGTAGATTTATATTTTTATTCAAAAAATCTGGACTGGGCCTTTGTGAATATTTGAGACAATTCTGTCATATCGTAATATGTAATATAGGGGAATGAAGTAAATTGATGAAACTGGACCGTGGGTTATTTGTGTGATGAGAAATGTAGAAGTAATGTTAATTTCTTAATATTATGGAAACTACCTTGAAATGTGTAAATCCTGGTGGTACCACATTGAAAAGAACGACTTACAGCGATGTAGGTCGTTTTTCTTTTGTCCTTTCCGATGATGCGGTTTGGTCGCAGTTTAAACAACGGTTTAAACCATGAGCGCAACAGTCGAGAGTGCAATAGACATAAAAAGCAATCGGGTGTGTTATTTCTGCCCGAAGAATTTTATGATAATCCATTCCTAATATTTTCCCGGTACTGCGGGGCCCGTTTTTTTCTTTATATTAGCCGTATTCGCCTTTCTTCAAATCTGTCTCGGCCTTGATCGATAGAACGCCGGCTGCCTTGTCGCGCGGGCTTTTGTCTTTTAATATGTAAAGAAGGGGACGTTGTGTTAAGTAGCTCGTTCCGTGGATGATAGATCGAAAAGAACGCGTGAGCGGCACCTGTTTTTCAGAAAAAATGAAATCAATGGTTTAGTAACTTTATCGCTATAATCGTAATATATATGAAAAAGCAAAAATTTATGAAGAGAGAAATAGACGAATCCATGCTCATCGATTTCCTTGCAGGACGTTTAGACCGTTCGGAGCAGGCCATGGTGGAGGAATGGTACGATGAGTCGGAGCAGAATAAAAAGACCCTTGAAGATATTTATTACATATCTTTTCTCTGCGACTGCGCCGATGTCGTGAAAAATGTCGATGTGGAATATTCTTTACGACAATTGCGGAAACGTGTCGCCGAAAACGAAAGACGCGCGAAGAGCCGTTTCCCCATTCTGTTGCGCCGCATCGCTGCATACGGTGCTGCGGCCGTGGTGATCGTGGCATTGTCCGTTGTCGTCTTGAAGCAGGCATCGGAAAGAGCGCGTTTTGAGGAGGTCTATGCCGAGAACAGCGCTGTCGATGTCGCTTTGCCGGACGGGTCGATGGCTCGTCTGCAACCCGATTCACGAATAACATATCCGGTCCATGCCGATGGACGCGAAAAATACGAGGTGGACATCGAGGGCGAGGCGCGGTTCGAGGTGGTGAAACAGACAAACGGCCGGAGCTTCGTCGTGAAGGCGTTGGAAACGCGAGTTGTCGTGCGGGGAACCTCGTTCGATGTGCATGCCCGTCAGGACGACGACCTGATTACGGCCGTACTTCACAGCGGGGCGATCAATTTTGTGGCGGGCGATCGGGTGGTGGAGATAAGTCCGAATCAACGGGTGGCCTACACGCGCACCGACGGCAATATACAAGTTTCCGAAGTGAACACTGAGCGCAGTTTCGCACATGAGGATCTCGCTGAGGTCATCAAGGTGATAGCCGGCATGTACGGTTGCGAGATCCGGCTGGATGATGCCTCGCTTGGACAGATTAAGTTCACGGGTACCGTCAGCAGGGATAACGAGCTGGGGCACACCATGAACGTAATCACGCTCACGACCGGCACCCGGTTCCGTCTGGAAGGCGATACCGTCGTGATTCACAAATGATATTTTAACCAAATCAATTCACTAACTATCTAACCAATTATGAACTTTAATTATGAAAAAACGTTTGACTATTAGATTTCTGCAACGCGTTGCGGTTGTGCTCGTCATCGCCATGGCAGCCTTTTTCCCGGAAGGCCATGCGCAGGATGCACGTCAGGTTACCGTCCGTAATGCCACGACTCTGAGCGGGTTGATCGACCAGATAGAGGGCAGCTCCAGTTACCGGTTTTCGTGGCAGGACGACCTGATCAGCGGCGTCACCTTTCCTGCGGTCAATATGGTCGCACCGATAGGGGAGGTGTTGAGCACCGCTCTGCGGACTACGGATATTGATTTTTCCATTCAGCAGTTCAATGTCATTCTCACCAAGAAAGTCAAGCAGGCTGCCACACCCCCCCCCGCCAAGAAAAACCATACGGTTACGGGATATGTGAAGGATGCGGTCACCGGCGAACCGATGATCGGGGCGACGGTCTGGTTGAAGGATACCGCCATCGGTACGAGTACCGACGTGAACGGATTCTACTCCATTACCTTTCCTTCGAACTATCTCGTACTCAGCTTCTCGTATCTCAGGTATGAGGCGCAGGAGGTTGTCGTGGGCGAACGTACTGCCATAGACGTAAATCTCGTGCCGTCGTCGAACGACATAGACGATGTGGTGGTGGTCGGCTACGGCCGGCAGAAAAAGGCCAGTGTCATCGGTGCCATTTCCACGGTGGCCATCAACGATCTCAAGGCTCCGGTCGCCAAAATTTCCAACAATCTGGCCGGACAGCTCGCCGGTGTGGTATCGGTTCAGCGCTCGGGAGAGCCCGGCGCCGGTTCTACGTTCTGGATTCGCGGTATCAATACGTTCGGGGAGGCCAAGTCGCCGTTGATTCTGGTCGATGGTATCGAACGCGATCTGGACCTTGTCAATGTCGACGATATCAAGGAGATGTCGATTCTTAAGGACGCTTCGGCCACGGCGATCTATGGCGTGCGCGGAGCCAACGGCGGCGTGATGATCACGACGCGCGACGGAGAGGTCGGCAAACCCCGGGTCTCGCTTTCGGTGGAAGGAGGTCTGGTGTCGCCGACGAAGGTGCCCAGCATGCTCAATTCGGTGCAGTTTGCCGATATGTACAATCAGGCTGCCGGCAGCAAGTATTACGATGACAACGCGATCGCGCTGTACCGCAACGGTTCCGATCCCGATCTTTATCCCAACGTGGACTGGCTCGGCGAGCTCTATAAGAATTATTCATGGAACGAAAAGGTGAATTTGAGCGTGAGCGGCGGTGGCGATATTGCGAAATACTATATCTCGGGTTCGTTCTACAACGAAGATGGTCTGTTCGCGGTCGATAACATGAAGAACTACGACACGTCGCTTACCTATCAGCGTTACAATTTCCGGTCGAATGTCGATGTGCAGATATTCCCCCACACCAAACTCAATATCAATCTGGGCACCTCCTTTGAACGGAAGAACGAGCCCGGCGGCGACACGAAAAAAGTGTGGGAATATGCTTTGTCGACGGCTCCCAATGCCTTTCCGCTCTTCTATTCCGACGGTTCGCTGGCTGGCCCGGGCAACAATCAGGTCAACCCCTATAACGAACTGACCCAAAGCGGTTACAAGGAGAAGTTCTGGAACACGGCTACATCCACCGTCAACCTCGTACAGGACTTCGGCTCTTGGATCACCCCGGGACTCACCGCCAATGTCAAGGTGGCTTTCGATGCCCAGAACTACCAGAGCCTCGAACGCACCAAGCAGCCTCCGCAGCATATGGCTCTGGGGCGCGACGACGACGGCAACCTGATCTTCGGGGAGCCGACGGTCGTCGGGCAGGAGACGCTCTCCTATAAGGAGTACGCCACCGGACAGCGCTCGTTCTATCTGGAGGCGGGCATAAATTACGGCCGCACGTTCGGCCGGCATACCGTCGGAGCCCTTTTTCTCTACCAGCAGTCGCAAAAGAACTACACCGACACGAAGAATTCGCTGAGCGAGAAGGCGCTGCCGTACCGTCATCAGGGTATTGCGGGAAGAATCACCTATAACTTCGACAACCGTTATTTCATCGAGGGCAACTTCGGTTACAACGGTTCCGAAAACTTCTCGCCCAACCACCGTTTCGGCTTTTTCCCGGCGGGAGCCATCGGCTGGCTGCTCTCCGAGGAGAAATTCTTCCAGCCGCTGAAGGACATATTCGATATGGTGAAGTTCAAGGCTTCGTACGGCATTGTCGGTAACGACAAGATTGGCGGCGACCGTCGTTTTATCTACAACGAAACGGTTCTGACGAAGGACGCCGGTTCCTATCAGTTCGGCAGTACGAATACGACCTACAACGGTATCCGTTTAGGCAACTGGCCGAACGAGGAGGTGGGCTGGGAAAAGGCATACAAACTGAACGTGGGCGCCGAGATCTCGCTTTTCGGCAAACTTAGACTTCAGGCCGATTATTTCCGGGAGCGCCGCGACGGTATCTTCCTTCAATCCAAATCGATACCGGGTATCGCGGGTCTGTCTACCCAGCCTTGGGTCAATGTCGGTAAGATGAAGAATCACGGCGTCGACGCTTCGCTCGAATATTACCAGCAGATAGGGCAGGTGCAACTGACCATGCGCGGTAATTTCACCTACGCCCACAATACCATCGTCGACAACGACGAACCGGCATGGCGGGAGCCCTATATGAATCGTGTGGGCCAAAGCAACTGGCAGACGTTCGGGTTGGTGGCCGCGGGCCTCTTTGCCTCGCAGGAGGAGATCGACGGCTGGCCGACGCAGGCGTGGGGAGTCGTTCAGCCCGGCGACATCAAATACCTTGACCTGAACGGAGACGGCACGGTCGACGAATATGACGTCAAACCGCTCGGCTATCCCGACATTCCCGAGATAACCTATGGTTTCGGCGCTTCTGTCAAGTGGAAGGGTTTTGACTTCTCGGTATTCTTCCAAGGAGTGGGCAATGTCAATTTCTTTGCCAACAATACCTACACGCAGCCGTTCTCGGCAACCAACATCTCCATGGCGAATGTCTTTACCGATCTGGTCGGGAACTATTGGACGCCGGAGAACCTGAATGCCAAATATCCCCGTTTGACGACCTCCGTCAATGAAAACAACAAGCAGGTGTCGAGTTTCTGGATGGTCGACGGAAGCTATATCCGGCTGAAGAATGCCGAGATCGGCTATACGCTGCCCAAAGCTTGGGTCAACAAGATGAGGATCGAGGGCCTTCGTATCTACATATCGGGTATGAATCTGCTGACATTCAGTGATTTCAAACTCTGGGACCCCGACCTGCAGACGGGTGCGGCCAACTATCCCAACAACAAAGTCTATAACATCGGCCTCTCGCTGACATTCTAATTCTGAAAAAGACGATACTATGAAAAAGAGCATCATAATTCTTTGTTTCACGGCGTTTCTGGCAGGCGGATGCGAGTCCTACCTCGATCGCCAGCCCGATGAGTCGTACATGTCGGGCAATATCTTCGAAAAATACAGTTCGACATTCTCCTATCTGGTCAACGTGTATAGCTGGATATTCAACGAAACCGACCCCAGCGGCCAGCAAAACCACTATACGCCCTCTTCTGACGAGGCTGCCTGCGCTTTCCCCAGCCGTATGTTCGCCCTGTCGAACAATTCGACGTGGTCGGTGAATTCGGAAGACACCCAGAAGAGTTACAAGATCCAATATTGGCTCAACTATTACAAGGGAATCCGCGAAGCCAGCTATTTTATCGCCAACGTCGGCCGGTGCCCGGAACTGACTCCCGACGAGGTGAAGGAGTGGGCCGCAGAAGCCCGTTTCCTCCGCGCTTACTACTATTTCAGTCTGATGCGCCTCTATGGTCCCGTCGTGCTGCTGGGCGAGAATGCGGTGGATTTCAACGATCCCGCTCTGCGTGAGGTGGACCGCAACACATGGGACGAATGTGTCGAATGGGTCAGCAACGAGTGTGACGCCGCCGCCGAGGATCTGCCTCTGGAGCAGCCGGCCTCGTTCTATGGCCGCGCCACCAAGGGAGCCGCACTCGCTCTGAAGGCGCGTCTGCTGCTCTATTCGGCGCGTCCGCTGTTCAACGGCAATCCGATGTACGTCGGTCTGAAAAACGCCAAGGGCCAATACCTCTTCCCCCAGTCGCCCGATGAGAGCAAATGGACCAAGGCCGCCGATGCCGCATGGGATGTTATCGACCTCAATCAGTATGAGCTGATCGATACGGGCAACCCTTATGCGGACCTGAAAAATGTTTTTATCCGCAACTGGAACAACGAATTGATCTTTGCCTATCAGAAGACCAGTTACAGCCACCGGGTCGCGACCATTCCGCGGGGTGTGGGCGGCACGTCTTACGGCGGCGTGGCCGTAACGCAGAAACTGGTCGATGCCTTCGCCATGAAAAACGGACGTTATCCCATTACGGGATACGGGGCCGACGGGAAGCCGGTCATCGACGCGGCTTCGGGTTATTCGGAACGGGGATTCTCGTCGTTCACGCATCCGATTCTGAACCAGACGATGTCGACCTACAACATGTACGTCGACCGCGAACCCCGGTTCTATACGTCGGTATTCTATGAGGGGCTGAAATGGATCGGAGGATCGTATACGCTCAACAAGGTGGAATTCTTCTACGGCGGAAATTCGGGCGCCGGGCCGAGCGCCGGAGGCAGCAACTTCTCGCTCACGGGTTACCTCCCGTTCAAATTTCAGGACATCAGTTTCAACAGCACCACCTTGGGCAGCAATCAGGCATTGTGGACCGCCCTGACTTGGCCGCTGTTCCGCTACGCCGAAGTGCTGCTCAATTACGCCGAGGCTCTCAACGAACAGCCCGAGCGGAACGAAACCGATGCGCTGGTCTATCTGAATATGATCCGCAAACGGGCCGGAGTGGACGATATAGAAGACGTGTATCCGGAGGTTGAGGGGAATCAGGTGCTGTTGCGCGAAATGATCCGCCGCGAGCGCATGCTGGAGCTGAACTTCGAGAACCATCGCTTCTTCGACACCCGTACATGGGCCATCGCCGAGCAGGAGGATGCAGGGGCGGTTTATGGCATGAATGTGATGGCCCAGCCGGGCAGCGACGCCCAAAGCAGCCCGTTCTGGGAAAGGACGGTTATCGCATCGGACGGCGGCAATACGCCTTCGACCCGGGTGTTCCAGAAGAAGAACTACCTTTTGCCGATACCCCAGTCGGAAATCGACCGTCTGAAAAATATTACCCAGAACTATCAATGGTAACAGTACAAAACAAGCATTTTGTCATGAAAAAGTTCAAATATATTGCCTCCATATTCGCTGCTCTGGGGATGTTGTCCGTGTCTTGCGAGAATGAACGCGACACCAACCTGCCCGATGCCGCAGTCTACATCGTCAACGACGGATTGCAGGTTTCCGAAACGTTCTACGCCGTCGATGAAAGCGCCAAAACGCCTGTCCGGATATTCCGCTCCGGATATTTCGACCAGACCGTTACGGCATCCGTCCGGCTGTCGGAAAAGGCTCTGGCCGACTATAACCGGGCCAACGGCACCGACTACAAACTGCTTCCGGAGGATAATTATGAGGTGGACGCGAATTCCGTCGCCCTGACAAGCGACAACCGCACGGGCAACCTCTATGTGACATTCACCGATCCTGCGGCGCTGTTCGCCTTGAAGGAGAGCGAGGGGCTGGACAATTATGTGATCCCGCTGGAGCTTGTTTCCGACGGCAATGTAAATAGCGAGCATAACTCCATTCTGATCCTTCCCGATGTGCTGGAACAGGTGCTGCTGTCGTTCGATCAGGCGGATACGCAGTTCTTCGTGGACGGCGGGGTGTCGCCCGACGATCAGAAACTCACCGTTTCGGTGGCACGGCCGCTCAAGGAAGATGTTGTGGTCCGGCTGGATATGTCGCAGGATGCGATCGACTGGTATAACACGACGCACCACGCCTCTTTCCGGCTGCCGCCTTCGGGCTTTGCTTCGATCGCCGAGAGCTCTCTCGTCTTGAAGAGCGGTCAGACCAGCGTCTCGACGACCTTGAGCATCGACCCTTCGAGATGGGACGGGGCGCCTTGCGCCGTTCCGGTGCGTCTGGTTGTCGACGGGCTTGCGGTCAATCCGGACAAGGAGTGCCTGCTGCTCCATTATGCGCCCGCTTCCGACGATTTCAACATGTACGAACCGCTGGACCGTTACGACTGGAAAATAGACGGTCTGTACTACCACGGTACGGTCGGCGGCTCCGGCAAACAGATCCCGACCCTGTGGAGGATTATCGACGGCCTTACCGTCAACAGTTTCTGGGATGCCCCTTATAGCTCTTCGGCGGTAGGCAATCCCAACAACGGGAAAATGCCCATTGATTTCACGATCGATTTCGGGGCGGTGAAGACCATATGCGGCATCGGCATACGCAACCGCGACGGGTCGTATTGCGACCGCCTGAAAGCCGGATATTTCGAAATATCCAAGGACGGCGCCAATTGGGTGCGTGTGGCCGAATTCGGATTTGTCAAGGGGCAGGTGGATGCAAACCGCGACTATAAGTATTGGTTCGAGCCCGCCGAAGCCCGGTATATGCGCATGACCATTACCGAGTCCAATGCGATAAACGGGGAATACCATCAGGCTTCGCTGGCTGAAGCCTATGCCTATGCTCCTGCCGACAAGCCTTATAAGGCGTTGAGCCGGCTTTCGCAAACCGGTTGGTCGGCGGATGCCAACTCCTATCAGAACAACGACACATGCGGAAAGCTGATCGATGGCAACGAAGGCGGCTCCCACTGGGAAGCTGGCTACAACTCGGGCTCGAAGACGCCCAATAACCTGAAGGTTCCCTTTGTCATTCAGGTCGACATGTCGTCGGCACAGTCTATCGACGGAGTCGAAATGTGGCGCAGGAACACCATCGGCAAGAATGAATCCATCTTCGGCCTGAAGTCCGGAAGCATCTGGGTTTCCGAGACCGCGGACGACAGCGACTGGAAGACCTCGACGGCATGGCAGACCTCCGGGAAATGGACCAAAGCCGGTGAATTCGATTTCGAGGTGAACGCCTCCATGCTCGTCGGGCCGTTCTATTATATGCTGCCCCAGACGACGAAGGCGCGTTACATCCGTATCTATATCACGGATTCCAACGATAAGAACGCGACGCGCGACACGGCGGCGATCGGCGAAATCTTCGCCGTGAGAAAATAAACAACCTGTTAAAGCGGTTTCCGTTCCCCTCCTTCCCCGGAGGAGGGGAACGGAAACTTAAAAACCCAAACGACACAATGCGATATTTAATCACCTTATGCGCCGTCCTGCTGCTGGCGGCATCCTGTTCGGACGACAATCCGAATTCGCCCGGCGCGTCATCGGGCGGTTCCGGAAGCGGCGGCTCGGTAACGGAGATCAACGGTACGAAGATCGACTCCAAAACGACGCTTTGCGGACTCATTTCCGATGCCGTAAGCGGCGCGGGCATCCCGGACGTGATGGTGAGCGACGGGTTCAACTGCGTCCTGACCGATGCCAACGGCGTCTATCAGTTGGTCCGGGACAGCCGTGCCACACAGGTCTTCTATTCGACCCCTGCCGAGTACGAGGTGTATCGTTCCCTGCAGAACGGCCTGCCTTATTTCTACCGGACTATCAACGACCGCAATCCGGTTTTCCGTCAGGATTTCAGACTTACCCGGCTTGCCGGCGGGAAAGAGACGAAGTTCACGCTTTTCTGTCTGGCCGATCCGCAGACCTCTGCCGGAAACGTATACCGGTTTGTCGATGAGACGCTGCCCGATGTCGAAAGCACGGCGAAAAAGAATCCGAACGTCTATGCCATGACATTGGGGGACATTACCGACAATAACCGGAAGGATGTCTGGGAAAAGATGAAGGAGGCCATGTCGAACAGGAGCGTCGCCTTTTTCCAGACTATCGGCAACCACGACCACCTGAACGAATTGAATTCGTCGGTTGCAACCACCTATTGGAAAAGCATCGAGAATTTCCAGAACACCTTCGGCCCGCAGAACTACTCGTTCAACCGCGGCGATGTCCACATCATCTCCATGGACAATGTCCTGCACGGGGAGCAGGCCGAAGCCGGCCGCACCGAGGAGTTCGCCTGCGGGTTCTATGATTGGCAGTATGAGTGGCTGAAGCAGGACCTCGCGTATGTCCCGAAAGACAAGATGGTCATTCTGTGCGCCCATGTCCCGTTTCGGAACGGCGGCGCGGGAGATCATTCGAAAAGCCGCTACCACACGGAAACCCTGAACCTGCTGGCCGAGTTCGCAGAGGCCCACCTGATGATCGGACACACGCACTACAACGAGAACAAGGTTCATACGGTGAACGGAAAAAAGATCTACGAGCATATTCATGGCGCGGTCTGCGGCCAGTTCTGGCGCGCTTCGTTCAATGCCGACGGCGCACCCAACGGTTATGGCATTTATGAGATCGACGGAGCGCACATTACGGACTGGTACTACAAGGCGACCGGGAAAAACCGCGATTTCCAGATCCGGGCCTATGACGGGGAACAGACCTACAGCCATCCCCGGATGAACGAGAACGGCCTCCCGCTGTCCGGCAAATATGCGCCTTATTGTTTCAAAGAGAAATACGGGAGCATTCTGACGGGAAATCTGCCGTCGAACAGCGTCGTGGCCAATGTCTGGAACCGGGATTCGGATTGGACGATAAGCCTTTGGCAGCGCGGTGCGAAGGTCGGGGATATGAAGCCGTTCCTGAATAAGCAGGATTTGTGGGTCGCCTACTGGTTCTACGAGGTCTACGGCTGCGGATGGAACAGCATCTCCACGGCAAGGGACCATCTTTTCTACCTGCAGTTGAAATATCCGGGCGAGGCGTTCGAAGTTCTGGCCGAAGATGGCCGCGGACGCACTTACAAGGTGACGGAATTCACGAGGGACTACGATGGCGTCCGCTACGATTTTGTGATGAAAGACAGGTAATTAAACCCATATCGTTATGTACAGATTATTTATGAAGGGGGTATTGATGTCTGCCCTTGTCATGCCCTCGCTGGGCATGGCTCAGACGGCATCTCCGGACCGGTCCGCATATATCCTGACGCCTGAGCCCGCGCCTGAGCCGCGCATCAACGGGGCCCGCGTGTTCGGGGCGCGTCCGGGCAGTGATTTTATCTTTGCCATAGCCGCCACGGGCGATCGTCCCATGACCTTCTCGGCGGAAGGGCTGCCCAAAGGTCTTGCACTCGACCCCCGAACCGGCCGTATCACGGGCTGCGTGAAAAAAGCGGGGGAGTACACCGTGAAGTTGCGGGCCGAGAACGATTTGGGGAGCTGCGAGCGCGGCCTGCGCATCGTTATCGGCGATAAAATAGCCCTCACTCCGCCGTTGGGGTGGAATTCGTGGAATTGCTGGGCGCGGGACGTCACTCAGGAGCAGGTCCTTTCGTCGGCCCGCGCCATGGTGGAAAAGGGGCTCGACCGTCACGGTTGGACCTACATCAACATCGACGATGGCTGGCAGGGCCGTCGCGGAGGGAAGTACAACGCCATCCAGCCGAACACGAAATTCCCCGACATGAAAGCGCTTGCCGACGAAATTCATGGGATGGGGCTTAAAATCGGCATCTATTCCTCGCCGTGGGTGGGGACGTACGCGGCCCACATCGGCAGTTATTCCGACAATCCCGACGGTGAAAACCAGTGGATCAAGGACGGCATGCACAACGAACACTTCCGTTACCAGAAACCGGGCGGCAACTATTGGAAAGACCGTGCCGAGACG
>ERZ827528.1448-NODE-1448-length-24656-cov-44.262103_pt1 | contig 24656 bp, 45 predicted proteins | sample MGYA00519768_ERZ827528 | MGnify/ENA primary metagenome ERZ827528 (study PRJEB31778, sample SAMEA3449343) | human gut metagenome | biome: human gut; feature: human-associated habitat; material: faeces | place: United Kingdom | collected 2010/2012 ...
GCGGATAATAAACCTAAGAATGATGAATAGGTTTTAAGAAAGGAGAACAATGAACGAGTTACAGATATTCGACAATGAAGATTTTGCAAAAATAAAAGAAATCGAAAACAACAACAAAGATAAATACACCGGTTTCTTTTATGTGCTGGAATATGGTGATTTCGTAAAAATCGGAAGTACGAAGAATCCGTATCAAAGATTGATGGCATTAAAAAGGAATGCTGTAAATTATGGTAACCTAAAAATTGGAAGATTTGCTATAAGTATCCCACATACAAATTATGTCGAAAATGAAAAACATTTGCATGAGTATTTTAAAGATAAAAGAAAACGAGGAAGTGAGTTGTTTGATTGCACACTCGAAGAAACAATACCTGATATTTTAACTGTTGTTGAATATAGGGATGATTCAGAGAAAATTAATGCAAAAGCAGATATGTTTCTCCAAGGCATGAAGGGATTTGTCATGGGGGGTACAAATTTATGAATGATTTACAAATGTTTAGCAACAAGGAATTTGGAAATATTAGAGCAGTAATTATAAATGGTTTCCCGTGGTTTGTAGGTAAAGATGTTTGTGAATCATTCGGAGATACAAATTACAGAAGAAGTCTTTCCAATGTGGATGATGTTGATAAGAGCATAGCATTGATAGAAACCTCGGGCGGAAAACAAAATATGACAATTATCAATGAAAGTGGTTTATACTCTCTGCTTTTCCAAATGCAACCACAGAAAGCAAGGGGTGTGTCACAAAATGACTCCCTTATAAACGAAAGAGTTGAAAAACTACATAGGTTCAAACATTGGGTAACTGGTGAGGTTTTGCCGTCAATTCGCAAAACAGGCGGCTACAATAAGCCGCTTACAACACTGGAACAGATTCGGTTACTTGCCCAGGGCAACACTGAGCTGTCAGAGAGGGTGGACAGGCTGGAGAACGATATGCCGTTGTACGGATGTGAGATTGACGAAGTACAGAAACTCGTCAAGCGCAAGGCGGTGTCAGTACTAGGTGGCAAAGATAGTGAGGCTTACGCCGACAGGAGCATAAGATCGCAGACTTTTAAGGATATATATTGCCAGCTTAAGAGAGAGTTCGGTTGCGTAGCCACATATAAGAGTATCAAGCGCAGGTACATAGACAACGTGAGAGAGTTTATCGACGGTTATTCAGCACCAACGGCACTTGCCGAACAGATAAACAATGCTAATTCTCAGATGAATATGGGTCAGTATTGTGATGCCAGGAGGTGATTGTGTGGGAAGAAATTTAGATACGATTATAATCCGAGCCTTGTGCAAACTGATGGCCATTATGTTTTATGTAGCCATCATATGCGTACCTGTAGGGGTGGAAATATTTAACATTCATTTACCCATTTGGGTAAAGATATTGATTATTTTGGTATTTGCAGGATTGGTTTTAACAATGCTGGTAGTTGAACAAAAGATGGAAACTATAGAGGAGGAAAGGAATGAGAGAAAAAAATATTAGTGATTGGTCAAACAATAATGCGGTGATCGCTGGATGTGTTGTTGATACACCTATATATGAGTTCTCAGTAGGTAATAAGTCGTATTATCGCGTGATTATAAGTGCAAGGCGACTGAGTGGAACAGAGGATTTAGTGCCTTGTTACATTGAAGATAGCAAGGTTGCTTATATCAGAAGATTTGATTATGTAGAGGTAATCGGGCACATACGTACTAAACATGTTGCTGATTCAACAGGTGTAAATCACACAAAAGTATATATAGAGGTACATGAGGTCAATCCCTATACATGTGATAAAAACAGAGTGGATTTTATCGCCCATAAGTTTGCCGATGTAGAGATCAGGGCAACACCTAGAGGATATAGGGTTAGTGATACTAGAGTGATCAATAATCTCCCTAATAGAATTGGAAATCTAATTCCAATTCTCTTGTGGGGCAAGAACACTGACCGATTCGCAGATGTACCACTTAATTCTATGGTTGGCATAACTGGCAGATTCCAGTCAAGGGAATATGACAAGTTATATGAGGATGGCACCGAAGAGAAAAAGACAGCTTATGAGGTATCTGTCTCAAGATTTGAAGTGCTTGAAGAAAGAAAGGAGAACAAAGAAGATGGACATTAAATGCGAGGGAACATGTAATAACAATGGCATAGATAATACGTATAGTGTAACTATTCCGCGTGACAGATATGAGGAGTTAATAGATATGGAGACAAGAGCTGATATCATTATAAATATAGCAAGGAAAGCAAAGTATATAGATGTAGACACGCTGCTTATTGTACTTGGTGAGTCACTGTTGGAGGTAGATAAAAAATGAGAATCAGTTTGAAAAAGTTAATTTTAGACAACTTCATGTGTTATGCACATAAGGAAATTATTTTTTGGGATAACACTAAGATTGCCGCTTCCAATGGCAAAGGGAAATCTTCAATAACTAACGCTTATATGTGGCTGTTATTCAACTGTGATTATCAGCTTGCCGATAATCCACCTATTCGCCGTATGGTTGGTGGCAAAACTGTAGATGACACGGATGTATCGGTCACAGCTGTGTTTGACGTTGATGGTAAGGAAGTCGTCATGCGTAAGTCTCAGAAGAGGAAATATAGTAAAGATGGCAGCAGCTACAAGGACGATAATTCTTATTCAATCAACGATGTGCCTAAGACATTAAGGGATTTTAATGCATATCTTGACGCTGATATGTCTATTCTCAAGATGTGTAGTAACATCAATGCATTTTTAGCGAAGAAACCAGCAGAAATGAGAGAATTTCTGTTTGGATTAGTAGACGGAATATTAGACGTTGATGTTGCAAAAAGCAAAGTTGAACTTGCTGAACTTGTTCCGCTTCTTGAAAAGTATACGGCAGACGAACTTTCAGCAATGAATAAGGCTACAAAGTCCAAAGTTACAAAGGAACTACCAGTTCTTGACGGACAGATAGCAGAAAAGGAAAGAGATATACAGATCAAACAGTCAGTAGATATATCCGCCTTGGAATTGCAGAAAAATGCAATTAAAGAAAAGTTAAGTAAAGTTGTGGAAGATCAGCTGGACATGGATAAGGTAACTGCTGAACATGACGAAATTGCTGATAAGATTCTAAAGTTAAAATTCAAAATATCCGCAATGCAGAATAAGGCGAATGAGGATCTTGATTGTAAGAGAGCTACGCTTCGAAGTGCTATTGATGATTGCAAGACTACTCAGATGAATGTAATTCAGGGAATTTCTGATAACGACTGGGATATTGACCAGTCAACAAGAACTTTGGGTATTTTAAGGTCAAAGAAGAAAAAACTTGTTGCTGAATGGAAATCCGTTAATGCCGAGAAATTTAACGAACTTACTACCATATGTCCGACTTGCCATAGAGAATTTCCGGCAGAAGATATTGAAAGACTTAAGAGTGATTTTGCACAGAATCAAGCCGAGCGACTGACAGCAGTTGAGGCTGATGGCAAGGCCATAGCTCAGAAGATCAAGGAGATTGAGGAGCATATAGAAAAGCTTAAAAAATGCAATGAACTCAATCGAAAGACAGTTGCTGATACAGGAACAAAGCTTACCAAGCTTGAAGAAGAATATAACGCACTTCCATTATGCATTGACATATCAGGTGATGATGAATATATCGGTGTGATGGCGCAGATAGAAGCACTTGAAATCAATATGGCTGGAATGGAGACAACAGCAACAAGAACACGACTAAAATCCGAAGAGACCGCACTCAGGCAGGAGTTAGCTGAGTGCGAAGCCAAGATCGCTAAGTCTGATACAGAAGCTGACGAAACAAGGCTTGAAGAGTTGCTTGCTAATAAGCGCAATCTTGGGCAGGCTCAAACGGATGCACAGAAGATTCTTGATTTGTTAGATGACCTTGATAAGGCCAAAAATGAAGTCCTCACAAATGAAATAAACAAACATTTTAAGTTGACAAAGTGGCAGCTATTTGAATTTGCTAAAAATGGTGGATATAAGTCAACATGTATTCCTACCATAGACGGCAAGAGCATTCTTACCACGATGAGTAACAAGGGAAATAGGATTATTGGTAGGATTGATATTTGCAACAGTATTCAACAGATTAGTAATGTTGCTTGTCCTATGTGGCTTGATGATGCAGAGAGTCTTGATTCTGCAAATCAGCAGAATGCTGTAGACATGGTAGATGGTCAGATAATAATGCTTGCCGTAAACGACAACGAGGAATTGGAGGTAATGTGATGAGTAAGGCATTAGAAGTAACAAGAGAACTTGTAAGGCAGCTTGAAGAAGCAGAAAGAAAGAATAAGGTAGAATTATCAACCTTGGCACCTGGAGATGTGTTTGAGATTGGAAAGAATGACTTTATTGTGCTTGAACAGATGAGTTCCGGAACTAAGGTTATTTCCAAGGACTTTATGGCTAAAAACATAGTTTATGATGAGAATTCAAGAGATTACAACGAATCCAACCTTAAGAAAGTAATTGAAGATAAGATTCAGCCGATAATTGAGTCGGAGGTTGGAGAAAACAATCTTGTTGAACATACTGTTGAATTAACATCAGTTGATATGCAGCATGAATTTGATGATTGTAAATGCAAGGTAAGACCTATCACTTTTGATGAGGCTAGGAAGTACAATAATTTACTCCCTAACAAAGAGTTAGACGATTGGTGGTGGACATGTACTCCTTGGAGCACTGCCGAAAGGGGATGGACGTACAGTATGGCCGTTGTTTCGTCCGCTGGCAATGTCAGCTTCAACAGCTGTCGCAACTTCGACGGTGTTCGCCCAGTTTGTATCTTAAAATCTAATATCTTTGTATCAAAGAAAGGGGAATAAGCATGCCAACATTATCAATGAGAGTATTACAGGAACAGATTAATGATCTCAGAAATGAGATTGCAGTGTTAAAGGCAACCTCAAAGTCAATCAATCTTCTGGAAGGGCTCGGTATTGGAGATACATTTGAACTTGTAGATACAACGTGGAAGATTCTTGATATCACAAGTGCTGGATATATTTGTCTGGCTGATAACATTGAAGATATGGAGTTTGATTCAAATTCAAACAACTGGGAAAACAGTAGTCTTCGTGACTATCTTAATGAGGAGTTTCTTGAGAAGATTGCTGCAGAAATAGGATTGGAAAATATAGTTCCATTTGAGAGAGATCTTTTATCTCTTGACGGACAGACAGAATACGGCAAGTGCGAGGACAAGTTTTCTCTTCTTACTGTTGACGAATACAGAAAGTATAGGAGTCTTATACCAAATACCAAAGATTATTGGTGGTGGCTTATCAGCCCTTGGAGTACACCATGCAACGATTACAAAAGAACCGTAGCCGTTGTTTCGTCCGCTGGCTATGTCCGCAGCAACGACTGTAACATCAGCGTCGGTGTTCGCCCGGTTTGTATCTTCTCATCTTCAATCTTTGAATCAGGAGATTAAGTGATATGGCAGAGAAAGAGTTTGGAGTGATTTTGCAGGCGAAGAATTTGGCTGAACACACATTCCGTATAACTTCAAATTGTAATAGATACCCAAAGAAATACAGATTTTCGCTTGTTGACAAAATGCAGAATAAGGCATTGGAAATATATGAATATTTGTATGAAGCAAATAGGACGAATTGGGAAACCTGCCTTGAAGAGAGATCAGAACTGCAAACAAAAGCTATAACGCATTGCGACGAACTTTTGTTTTACATTGAATTATCAATGAAATTGAACATTATCAATGTAAAAAGCATGGAGTATTGGTCAAAGATGGTTACTGATGTTAAGCACATGACAATTGCTTGGAGAACAGGTGACAAGAAAAGATTGGCAAGTAATGACAGTAAATAAAAATATAGGTTACACACTGTATAAACCGTTGTTTCGTCCGCTGGCAATATCAACAACAACAACTGTAACAACAACGACGGTGTTCGCCCATTCTGTATCACACAGACAGTAAGAGTAGGCATTAAGCCGAAATCAGATAAAGATACAAAAAAGTGTGTGACCTTTCCCAAAAGGATAAATACAAAGGAATTTTTACTATGGATAAAGATGTTATATGTGATTATGGAAACCTGTATAAAGCATACAAAAAAGCTAAAAGTGGTAAAAAGCATAATTCAAGCACTGCAAAATTTGAAGCAATGAGCCTTGAAGGGCTTCATATGTTGAAAGAACAACTTGAAAATCAGACATATCGGGTGAATCCGTATAACGAGTTTAAGGTCTATGAACCTAAAGAAAGAGTGATTAAGTCGTGTTCGTTCAAAGATAAGGTAGTTCAGCATTGCTTATGCGACAATATTTTGCTCCCAAGGTTGAAGTATGAATTTATAAAAACAAACTCCGCAGGGCAACTCGGCAAAGGAACCCACTTTGGCATGGATTGTTTGAAAGAACACATGCTTGAATTTTATAATCAGCACGGTCTTGACGGTTGGATTTTGAAATGTGATATTAAAAAATTTTTCTATCAGATAGATCATGAAGTGTTGAAAGATATAGTTGATTACTATTTTGATGACCAATACACGAAATGGTTGAATCATCTATACATTGACAGCACTGCTGGTTTAGGACTGCCACTTGGTAATCAAGTAGCGCAAGTATATGCGTTGCTTATGCTAAATGGGTTAGATCATTTTATAACCGGTGAGCTAGGAATTGAATTGTATGGTAGATACATGGATGATTTTTATCTGATTGCACCAAGCAAAGAATACTTGAAACATTGTCTGGATTGCATAAATCAATTTGTAGCGAGCCTAGGATTATCACTTAATGGTAAGACACAGATAGTTCCGTTTAAAAACGGAATTTTATTTACAGGTTTCCATCACTATGTAACGAAAGATGGAAAGTATATACGGAAATTGAATGGTAAAAGTAAGCGAAAGATTTATAAAAAGCTAAAAATTTGGACGAAACTTGTTAATGATGGCAAGATGACAGAGAAAAAGTTTTATGAAAAATATGGTGCTTTGAAAAATCACATGTTGCATGGCAATTGCGTAAAATTGTGTCATTCAATGGATGTATATGTAGAGCAATTGTTAAATAAATCAAGTAAAGTAAGGAGAAATAAATATGGTTAAGTGCGACAAAGGATTTGTTGAAATCAAGGGTTCCAAGAATGAAGTTACAGCTGAGACAGCAATATTACTTAAATCTTTACGTGAACATATAAGTGAGGACGAGTTTGAAGAGGTTATTGAGAACTCAAAAAAGACTGATGATGAGATTGAGGCAGAAGCCAGGGAAGTCAAGAAAAAAATTATTGCAGAAATTTTAAAAGAAGCACTACGTAGGGAGGATAAGTAGATGGAAGATAATACACAGATAGTTGCAACAGAGCAGAAGAAAGAGATAGCAACTTCAAACAAGGTGACTGATTACAGTCTTGGTATATTTGGAACATCCGATAATTTCATCATGGCAATGCAGATGGCTAAGGCATTGGCAGAATCAACCATTGTGCCGCAGACGTATCAGAAGAATCCATCTAACTGTCTTATCGCTATTGAGCAGGCACAGAGAATGAGAATAAGTCCTCTTATGGTCATGCAGAACCTGTACCCTATACAGGGTAGACCATCATGGAGTTCTCAGTTCCTTATCGCCCAGGTGAATAATAGTGGTAAATATGACATTGAGTTACAGTATGATGAAACCAAGGATGCAAACGGCAAACCTTTCTCATGCACTTGTTGGACCTTGAAAAAAGGCAGGAGAGTAGAGGGCATGACTGTAGATATGCAGATGGCTAAAGATGAGGGTTGGCTTGGCAAAAATGGCAGCAAGTGGAAAACAATGCCGCAGCTTATGCTTAGGTATCGAGCTGCATCGTTTTTTTCACGTCTTAACTGTCCTGAATTGACGATGGGATTATACACTAAGGAAGAAGTTGAGGATGGCGATTTTAAGGAGTTTACAGTTGAAGATGTATCAACACAGGTGCAGAGCGATCTTGAGAATGCAAATTCACAGGAATTTATTGATAACGAAGATGATGACGAAGAAGTACCAGAGTTTGCAAAGTAAGGAGTACATATGAGAAAAGACCGCAATGGAGAAGTGTTTTCAGGTAGAGTAAATGTAAGAGAGGAGTTTTTCAATTGAGAATAGTGTCGCAAGATGGAACGGTAGATTATCCATATGAAAATAGTGTGGTATTTCTTGATCGTAGGTTTAAATACGCCGTATCGATTCAAGTGATTGGATGTAATGAAATTGAAGTACTGGGTAAATATTCTACAAGAGAAAAAGCACTTAAGGCTATAGAAGAGCTAAGATACGCATATATGCGCCATAATCGTTTTATGCATGTTACTGTTCTTCCAGATTACGTTTCAGAAAAGACACTTGACAACGTGTGTGGAATATATCGTTTTCCACAGGAAGATGAAGTAGAGGTATAAGCATGAAACTTAAATGCATTTCTACTGGCAGTATTGGTAATTGCTATTTACTCAAAAATGCAAGTAATCAAACACTTATCCTTGATTGTGGAGTGTCAATTAAAGATATACAGAGAGGTCTTGATTACAATATTAAAGATGTCGCTGGTGCCATTGTAAGTCATGCTCATGGAGATCACATCAAAGCAGCAGTTGATTTGAAAAAACTGGGTATACCAGTGTGGAAACCGTTTGAATCTGTTAGTAAGGCTGTAAAAATGGGAGAGTTTACAATTCGTTGTTTTTCTCTCCCACACAACGGCACCCCCAATTATGGCTTTTTGATCAAGACTGATGGACAAAAAATGTTGTACATGACGGATTTTGAATATTGCCCAATGACATTTAAAAAGCAAAATATCGACCATATGCTAATTGAGTGTAATTACATCAAAGATATGGTCGATACTGATGCTCCAAATTACACTCATAAGATACTTGGCCATTGTGAATTAGCTACTTGTAAGGAATTTGTTAGGGTAAATGCTACAGATAACCTACAGAACGTCATATTGTGTCATTTGGGCATTGATACAAGCAATGCCGACAGAATGGTTACTGAGATATGTGAAGTGGCTAAAAACGCAAATGTGGACGTTGCAAGAGCCGGAGCAGAATGGCGGTTGAGAGCAAAGGACGAATGTCCATTTTAAGCAGAAAGGAGTACAAAAGATATGGCGAAAGCAAATGAAAAAGTACATGAATATAGAATGTCCGGTGCAGCTTGGTTGTTAGAGATTATCAAGCGTGAGGGCATAGAGAAAGCAGAAAAGGAACTGGCCAAACGTAAAGCATGTTTTGTCCCACTTGAAATTCCAACATCAAAGATGCGTGAATATGAGCAAAAAGTTAAATGGAACACGATAGATACAGTGGTCTTGTTATCATGTGCAACATTGCACGATGAATTTGGGTTTGGACATGATAGATTATGTAGGTTTATCGAGCGCTTTATGCTTAAAACTTCTTGTCTTGCTGATGAAGATGTGAAGTGGCAGGACTATATAGATACATTACAGGAAGAGGTTGGAATAACCTTTTCAATTAGAGAGAATGGAGAGAAATAATATGAACAAAGTAATTTTGATGGGTAGGCTTACCCGTGATCCGGAAATCAGATATTCACAGAATGGCGATCAGATGTGTATAGCTAGATATACATTGGCTGTAGATCGTAAATTTAAGAAACAGGGTGATGGACAGACAGCCGATTTTATCAACTGCATTGCATTTGGCAAGAGCGCTGAGTTTGCAGAGAAGTACCTTAAACAGGGTACTAAGATTGCCATAACTGGCAGAATCCAGACCGGTAGCTATACGAACAAGGATGGCAATAAAGTCTATACGACTGATGTTGTTGTTGAGGAACAGGAATTTTGCGAGAGTAAGAATGCGAATAACAGTAATAGTCAGCAGCCCAATACAGCAAATGCGAGCAATCAGCCAAGCTCCGGAAACGACTTTATGAACATACCAGAGGGTATAGAGGATGATTTACCATTTAAGTAGGAGTGAGTGATATGAATAAACATACAATGTCAGACTTATATTCAATGCAAGCTGCTCCGCTTTCTGTGAAAATAAAGATGACAGCTAGAAGAATAAGGGACTGGGTGGATGAGTTTGGACAGGATGGAGTCTATGTGTCATTTAGCGGCGGCAAAGATAGCACAGTCCTTGTAGATATAGTGCGTAATGTGTGTGGATACAAGAATATTCCACTAGTATTTGTTGATGTGCCAACTCAATATCCTGAATTAAAAGAGTTTGTCTTGACGTTTGATAATATTGTGGTTTTAAAACCCAAGATTTCATTTGCACAGGTTTGCGAAAAATATGGTTTTCCGATGATTAGCAAGGAAGTGTCAAATTGTGTAAGTGGTGCGAGAAAATATGTTAAATACCTTGACAGCCAAAAATCTAACAACACAATCTTAACAGACAGACAGACAGACAGACAGACAGACAGACAGACAGACAATTCCGTATGCTTGCTATATGGCAGACCTACTAGGAATAGACAGGAGAATAAACAAGCAGAACGAAAAGTACAAGAGTTTGCAGATGGGAGTTATCCCTAGCGGTTCAGAATATTGCCTTAAAAAGTTAAATGGGGAGAGAGTGAATAAAGATGGAACTTATAGCTCTTTTAATCAAGAAAAATATAAATTCTTTCTTGAAGCACCATTTGAGATAAGTAACTTATGCTGTGACATTATGAAGAAAAAGCCAGCACATGAGTATGAAAAGAAAACTGGTAGAAAGCCAATTTTAGCAGTTATGGCAAGTGAAAGTGTTCAGCGTACGCAGAAATGGTTACAAGATGGCTGTAATGCCTTTAATGTCACAAGACCACATAGCAACCCTATGAGCTTTTGGACAGAACAAGATGTTTTGCTTTACATCAAAGAAAACAATCTGCCAATATGTTCCGTTTATGGAGATATTGTAACGGACGATGAAGAAAGCGGCCAAATGACTCTTGCAGATTTTTGCAATATGGAAGAATTTGAACTTGACAGACCATACTTGCATACGACTGGGTGCTCAAGGACAGGGTGTGTATTGTGTGGGTTTGGGTGCCATCTTGAAAAAGATGGACAAGGCAGATTTGAGTTGTTAAAGAAAACCCATCCAAAATTTCATAATTTGTTATACATCTTAAAGAACAATGGTGTGACCTATGCAGAAGCTATTGACTGGATTAATGAACACGGAGATATGAACATAAAATATTGATTTGAGGTGAGTGGTTGAGAACAATGGAAAAGCTAACGATTGATGAGATAATAGGGCATTGCGAAAGAAAGACAGAGCAATATGAACGATTGTTCGGGAAAGAGCGTCTTGAAACAACGCCGTTGATTAGTTCGACAATAAAAGAATATTGGGAACACAGACAGGTTGCGGAATATTTAAGAAAGCTAAAAGATTATGAGAACTTAGAGGAACAGGGCAGGCTTGTTAAATTGCCGGTAGAAAATGACGCGACAGTACATAGAGAATGTGTTCATATAAAGTCTACATGCTACCACGAGAATTACAAGTGTTCAGAATGCCCTCTTACTGAATTGTTTTGCGATGAATTTTACAAAGCAATAGATAGGTGCTACGAGGAAGCATACGCAAGCGGATGCCTTGCCGGTATGGACTTAGCAAAATCCGAGGCCGAGGCAAAACTGGAAGAATTGAGAGGTAACCAGAATGGAAAAGTATAAATGTATTAAAGAATTTTATCTCCCAAAATATGACGAGAACGACAGCCCTACTGACGAATATGGAACAATTCACAAAGGGAGTATATACGAGTACACAGAGGGCTATATAGGTGAATCGGATATACGATTGTATTTAGACTATGGAGACGATGACTATGGTTATCTTGATATTTCTTATGAAACATTAGAAAAGTATTTTGAAAGAATTGCATAAGCTGAAAGAATTGAGAGGGTGGAGAAAATGTGTGATAAGCAGACCAATGCCGACAGAATAAGGAATATGTCGGATGAAGAGTTAACAGACTTCTTGTCAAATATAACAAGTCAATGCGAATCTAATACCTCATGCAACCAACATTGTTTTGGGTGCTATGAAGAATATTGTGATTTAGAAAGATGCTTAAAATGGCTTCAATCAGAAGCGGAATAGGAGAGGAACATGGAAGATAGATATTTATTCAAAGCAAAGAGAGCCGATAACGGAGAATGGGTGCAGGGGTACTTATTTGATGATGGATTTGAAAATGGAAGAGTATTTATAGGTGGCCTTGTTATTGAGAAATACACAGGGACTGCTTGTGATGATTGGACTATTTCTGGTTCGTGTTTCTGCAAGGTTGATAAATCCACAATCTGCCAATGCACAGGTTTGAGAGATAAGAACGGCAAACTGATTTGGGAGAATGATTTTTTAAAATATGAATTGGGTGGAGTGAGAATTGATTCTGTTAAAATATCAAGCCCTATTTTCTCTCAGACAATGCGTTTGAATTTACAAAATTATGAAATTATCGGCAATATTTTTGACAACCCTGAGTTATTAGAAAGTGAGGAATAATATGACAGAGCGTGAAGCAATTAAAAGAATTAAAGAATGCAGAAATACACCAAATTTTCAACCATACATATATATGAATGAAGCATTGAATATGGGAATTAAGGCGCTTGAAAAGCAAATTCCGAAGAAACCCATATTTAATCATAATCTTAGTGATACTCTTTCGGTATTCCATTGTGAATGTGGAAACATAATCAAAGTTAGTCATGATGTAGGAATAATGAATAACAACAATGCGCCAAATTACTGTAGCAAGTGCGGTTGTAGGTTAGATTGGAGTGATGAAGAATGAATGAAGGACTTAAACCGTGCCCACTCTGTGGTAGAAAACCTATAATCGAACACTGGTCAAGCGGTGGGGCGATGTATATGGTAAAGTGCAACAATCCGGATTGCCCTGTACCGGCAGAATCTTACCCAAGAGGGCATAAACTGAGCGAGGTAATTGTTGAATGGAACAGGAGGGTGAACGATGAGACTAATTGATGCGGATAAGCTTAAAAAGGATTTGGAATCAGTTACTTTGAGTAACGGAACTTTGTTGAATACAAATGCAGTATTACTATTACTGGATAAATACCCAACATCTTATGATGTGGATAAGGTCGTGGAAGAATTGGATGAAATAATATATCCACAACGTCTTTATTTTTGCAGAGTGTCAAAAGGTGAATGTAACAAGTCTGATGATGTTGGTTGCATAGATTGTGCGATTCAAAAGGCAATCGAGATAGTGAAGAGAGGTGGAAAGAACGAGTAAGCCAAATTACAAAAAAATATATGCAGTTAAAGCAGAGAGAGAAAGGCGAATAAAGTCTATTTGCCCTACAATACCTAAAGCAAGTGGAATATACGCTTTTATACGAACTGACGAAGCTGGCATACGCAGAAGCTATGTAGGGCAGGCAGTAAACCTTTTAGAGAGGTGTGCTTCACATTTAGGCGAGTATGACCATATAGCACTAAGCCTTAAAAAACACGGCTTTTATTCGACTGAAAATCCGTATGGCTGGAAACTTGATTACAAGACATGCCCTAAGTCAGAGTTAGACGATAGAGAAATCAGCACTATCAAGGCATTCGCTGATAAGGGCTTTCAGATGTATAACGTTACAGCCGGAGGTCAAGGATTAGGCAAGGTTGTATCAGAGCAATATAAACAGCCTAAAACCTACACACAAGGCATACAGCAAGGTAGAAAGAACCTTGCAAAGGAATTATCCTCTATTGCAGAAAAGCACCTTATAATCCGCTTAAAGCCAGAAAAAGAGCATAATAAGGTGTCACAGAGACAGTATGAGAAGTTTATGGATTTGTTGAAAGTGGGTGATTCAGAATGAGTAGCAATGTGAATATAGTAATAGCACAGGCTTTAATGATGAGAATTAAAGATTATGCAGAAAGAGCCTTGGATAAAAAAGATGTAGCACTTGATATGGCTATGACTGGAATACGCTATACAGTTGATGCTTATGATGAGCATTTTCAGACAGGCAGAAAGCCCCAGTAACTAATTAAAAATCAAAGAAAGGAGGATATTTTGGCAAAAAGAATTAGGGCAACGGCAGAGGCAAAACTTGATCCTGAATGGGAACGAGCTTGTGCCATGGCTAATGATTTAAAATCTAAGGATGGCACTGTTCTTTGGGCATTAAGTTTCATTCATGCCTGGGAAGATGCGGTAAATATGATAAAGGAGGCGTTATGAATCTTGCTAAGTTTCTGCTTTGGCGCAATGAATGATAAATATAGTGTTCAGTGCAAACAAAATTTCTAAAAAAGACATTACAAAAGATGAGGACTAAAATCATATAAGGAGTGAGGTTTGATGGCGGTATACAGGAATGTACATCTGTCATTTTGGACAGATAACAAGGTTGAAGATGATTTTACACCAGAGGATAAGTATTTTTATATGTATTTGCTGACTAACCCTCAGACAAATATATGTGGTTGCTATGAGGTTAGCTATTCTCAGATGACAAGGCAGACTGGCTATAACAAAGATACTGTTATGCGCTTGCTTGAAAGATTTGAAAATGTACATAAAATCATACGTTTTGACAAAAATACCAAAGAAATACTGATACTTAACTGGTATAAATACAACTGGAATAAGTCAGAAAAGACCTTAACAGGGGTAGAAAATGTAGCGAAATATGTTAAATCTGCTGAGTTTAAAAAATACATTTTTGATGTGATAAAAAGCATAAAGAATGATACCCCTATTATGGGGTATACATACCCCATACAAGCATCTGTTTCTGATACTGATATTAATAATATATATATTAATAAAAAAGAGAAAAATATTAATAAAAATACAAACAGTATAAATAATAAAAATATATTAAATAATTTAATAAATGAATTTAATATATCTAGTTATTTAAAGGACAGTATAGAAACATGGTTGTCATACAAGAAAGAGCGTAGGTTTACTTACAAGGATAGTGGGCTGAGAACTCTAATCAAGACGATCAAGAGTAAGGCTGATGAATATGGCGAACAAGCAGTTACCGAGATAATCAATGAAAGTATATCAAGTGGCTATCAGGGTATCATGTGGGATTGGCTGAAGAGATACAGGTCGAAACCAAAACCAAACGTCTATGACGAATGGAGGAATGCTTAGTGACAAGGGATGAAACAATACAGTTGCTAATGGTTATACAGGCGGCATATCCGAATTACAAGCCACCAGATAAGACAGTGGCGGTCAACACATGGTTGATGATGCTGGAGGAATACGACAAGCAGTCAGTAATGATGGCCATTAAAGCATACATAGCAACCGACACAAGCGGATTTGCACCGAGCATCGGACAGGTGATTGATAAGATCAAGTCAATCACAACACCAAAATCCATGAGCGAGATAGAAGCATGGTCGCTAGTTCGCAAAGCCATATCTGATAGTGGCTACAATGCAACAGCAAGATTTAACGAGTTGCCGCCGGCATGTCAGAGAGCCGTGGGCTCACCGTCACAGCTGAGAATGTGGGCGCAAGACACGGAGTTTAATGAGAATGTCGTGAGCAGCAACTTCATGCGGTGCTATCGAACAGAAGTCACTCGGCAAAGCGAACTAAGCAGAATGCCAAGTGAGGTTCGACAGATCATCGAAAAAATTAATAATAACTCACAAATACTTTCAGATAACAAGGCTGGTCAGCCTAGAAAAATCACAAAAGATAAAACGATAATTGAATAAGTTGGTGAAATGATGGAATCCAGATATCAAAAACTTAAAAATGCTGGATTATGTGTAAGATGTGGCAAAACAAGAGATAGAGATGGTGCTTATTGCTCGGCCTGCTGCAAAAAACACACTGATGAAAATAAAACGGAAAAAAAATGGTACGCAGAAAATCACATTTGCCCTATTTGCAGAAAAGAAACCTTATACGGAGACGAAAAGCAATGTTTGGCTTGCCGACACAAACACAACAATTTTCAAGAAATTTATAGGCAGCAAAATAGGTTAGAACTCAACAAAAGACATGCAGATGGGGCAAGACGCATATATGCAGAGCGAAAAGCTCAAGGGCTTTGCCCTAAATGTGGGAAAATTAGACCTCAATTTGGATTTATAACATGTGGTTTGTGTCAAAAAAAAGATAATTCAACATTGCGAAGCAAATATGTACCACATCCAATAATTCCTGTTGAAGGCAAATGCCGATATTGTGATAATCCTGTTTATCGCAACTATAAGGTATGCCAAGATCATTTTGACAAAATGTATGGATATCGACAGCTTAAATGGCATCCACCTATAAGAAAGGCGGTGGATGAATGATAAGCAAAAATGATAACCCATGTAAAGATTGTGTAGAACCTATCAGACATATAGGTTGCCATGGAAACTGCGAAAAATATTTGACATGGAAGGAAGCATATGATGAATGGAACAGCAAAGTGTTTAACGAAAGGTCGAAGAGTCGAGCGGTTGACAAGTATTTGATAGACAGAAGTTTAAAGACAAAGGCAGAGTATCGGAGGAAAAACAGATGAATGTTGTGGTTACGCAAAGCGGTAAAAAAGTGAATATTGCTGATATTGTTCTGCCCAATGATGTGGCGAGAACAATAGCTAGCATGATTGGTTGACAAGTAAATAAATGACAAGTAGAATGTGCCGTAGAATGTAGTGTATATGCGGCACATTTTACGTAGGAGGACAATAAAAATGGAATGTGTGGCATATATAAGAGTGTCAACAGAAAGACAGGTTGAAGAGGGTTACGGCCTCGAAAGTCAAAAAAGAGATATCGAAGATTATTGTAAGAAAAATGAAATGCTAATCACTGATTGGTATATTGATGCTGGACTATCTGGAATGGATATGAGTAAGCGTGTTGAACTGCAGCGGCTTATATCGGACATATCAAAAATAAACGACATAGTAGTATATAAGCTGGACAGACTAGCAAGGGACTCAGTAGATGCATTATACATGATCGAGAAACTCTTTACACCGAAAGGTGTCAGAGTTAATAGCGTACACGATTTTGCCAGGTACGAAACACCACAAGACAAGTTTCAAACACATATTATGGCAGCAGTTGCCGAATACGATAGAAACACAATGTTGCTGAGAATGCGCGGTGGTATGCTGGAGAGAGTTAAAAATGGCTACTGGATGGGCGGCGGCAATACACCATACTGTTACCGATATGATAAAAACCTTGGCTATCTTGTACCGATTCCAGAACGTGCCGAACAGGCTAATAGAGCTATGGACTTGTTTATTGACGGTATGTCCGACTTAAAAATTCAAAGACTACTTGGCTATAAGAGTGAATTTGTTGTGAGAAATATCCTCACAGGGGTTGTTAATATCGGTTATATCCCATACAAGGGCGGCACATATAAAGGATTGCATGAGCCGATATTTGAGAGTGACAAATTTTATCTTGCTCAGGAGTTGAGAAAAAGTAGACGTAAACAACATACATACAGTCTTACTGAGCCGCATTTGCTTACAGGTTTGTGTTATTGCAGAACCTGCGGTTGCAAGATGCGATACCAGAAGATAACCGGCATGGGGATTCACAAGATATATTGCTGCTCGCACAGCAAATACTTGGACTACTTGCCAAACTACAATACAGATTGCGACAACCCCGGAGCATGGGCAAGCGATATTGAAAAAGCATTTGAGCATGAGATACTAGACATCTCAATAAATCTATCGCAATACAAACCAAAGGCAAAAGAAACAAAGTTGCAAATACTGACTAAACAGCTTGAAAAACAAAAAGCAAAGCTAAAACGGCTATACACCCTGTATGCAGAGGGAAACGACATGGTTTTGGATATGATTAAGACTTCGGAGGCTGAGATCAAGGAAACTACCGAAAAGATCTCAGATGAAAGAAAAAATGGTCAGCATGAGCAGAAAAAAGAATTTGTCTATGAAAATATAAAAAAACTTGCCGACATCTGGGATGGTATCAGCAAGTCTCAAAAAAACTCTATACTCAAAACTATAATTGATAAGGTGATTGTCGCCAAGGACGATATAGAAATTCAGTTAAAAAACTTTTAGCACCTACATAATACAGTTCCTATGGCGTTAAGGTGGTGCTATACCGCATATACACTACATTCTTTTTGACACATGACGCATAATGCGTCTTTTTTTATTGCCATTTTTAAAGCTATGTGATATGTTGAGTGTGTACTTAGGAGGTATATTGATGATTGATATATCTAAGCTGATAAAGGCTGAATATGAGTACATAAGATTAAATGCCAACTTCACAGAGCGAGAATTACAACTGTATGAGTTGCGCAACAAACAATACACATATGAAATGTGCGCCGAGTTGATGAATATGAGTGTATCGACAATAAAACGGATAGCACATCAAGTAGACCGAAAGATAAACCGGGTGATACAATGATGACACTTTGGTGAGCTGATTATGAGCGGATAACGAACTCGTTACCGCTCTTTTTTTATGCAAAAATAGAATTATAGGAGGTGGCTTATGATTACTGACGAAATACTGGAACGTATTTTTTCTAGGGAAGATGTGGCAAAAGTGCCACTTATATATCAATCGACAATGATACACGCAATTGACGAAGAACTTGAAAAGGAGAAATCAGATGATAGCACAGACACCTTATCAAAATATGATTTATAGTCAGCCGCAAATGGCTTATACACCCCAAATGTACAATCCATGGACAACTAGACCACAATCTCAGGTTCAGCCTATGCCAGTAGAGCAACCCCAACAAGTAATGCAGCCACAAGTAAAGCCGCTTACAGGTAAGGTTGTTCAAACTTTAGAGGCAATAACGGCAAACGATGTTCCGATGGATGGCACCGCTGCTTTTTTCCCTAAACAAGATTTGTCCGAGATTTATGTTAAGGGATGGAACGCAGAAGGACAAATTGAAACGATCGTGTATAAGCCTGTTAGAGACGTAAAACCGACACAGGCAGTAAATAATACTTTTGATGCAGAAAAATTCAAAATAGACCTATCAGAGAGCGTTACAGAGGGTATTACAACAAGACTGGATAACCTATATTCAAAAATTGAAGAAATTGAAAGTAAACTAACAAGTTCTCAAAGAAAAAATTCGCGATCACAAAGTAAAGGTGGTGACGAAGAATGACCCCAATTAACATTTTTCACATGATGAAAGCTGGTCCACAACAGTTTATACAGCAGATGATGGGTAATAACAACGTAATGAGCAACCCTATAGCTAGAAATGCTATGCAGATGGCTCAAAAAGGAGATTCCAAGGGTATAGAACAAATAGCTAGAAATTTATGCAAAGAGAAAGGAATTGATTTTGATAAAGCCTTTTCAGATTTCAAAAATCAATTCCCTTTAAGATAATTAATAGTATTCCCAATAGTAACCTTTGCATTTTTTGAACTGGTGTTTACAACACCTATGAATAGATGTTTTTGATACATTGTATTTTAAACATGCATCAGAAATACAGTCGAACTTTTCAATTAATTTTTTATTTGAATCGTAAACTGCTACACCAATAGGACTAGATTTTCTTAGCTGTTCAAGTCTGTTTGAAATGTCATTCTTATCAAAAACAAATATTAAGCCGTGAGTTGTTATACCATTACCATCACAGGTACTTCGGATTGAACTGATTGGTATTTTGTTTGCCTTTGAGGCTTCAACAACGCTTACGTACGAATCAAGAAATACTCCATTAAGGTTGTATTTATAAACTTTTCGTTTCCATAAGGCTTTTGAACCGTATTCATTATTATACTTTTTGGTACACCACTCAAGATTTGAAACTGTATTGTTTTGTTTATTTTCGTCTTTGTGGTTTACACATTCATAATTATTAGGATTGGGTATAAAGGCTAAAGCTACAAGCCTATGGACTTTAAGCGGATAGTACTTTTGATTTTTTGATAACTTGATACATTTGTATCCACCACGGTTTATAAAGGGTTTCATAATTCTTCCTTTAATATGGGAAACATTACCACGATGGATGATACATCTTGACAAAGATTTTACATTGCCAAGATTACTTACTTGATAAATGCCCTCAAAGTTTGGGACATCTTTCCAAATTTCTTGCATAAAAATAACACCTGTCCTTTCAGTGTGAAACGTCCTACCGGTAATGTACGGAAACTGTTAGGACAAACAGCTTATCGGGAGCTACCCTATCCGTACGAATATATTATAACACATTTTAATTAACTTTGATACTAATTCTTGCAAGATTAAGTATATATAAAATTCAGGAGGTAAAAATTATGTTTAATTCAAATTGCGCAAGCGTACCACTTGTAGCGAATGTCGACGGAAACAACGGAAGTGGCTTTTTCGGTGACGGCGGTGCATGGTGGATAGTTGTATTTGTATTATTCATTGCCTTTGGCGGCTGGGGTAACGGCTTTGGCGGTTTCGGAGGCGGTGGAAACAACGGAGTAGGAGCGGAAATTCAGAGAGGATTTGATAATTCAGCAGTTATCAGCAAGTTAGACGGCATTTCTAACGGACTTTGTGATGGATTTTATGCCATGAACAACAGCATGCTTACTGGTTTTAACGGCATTAACACAAATATCATGCAGACAGGCTATGGCATACAACAGGCGATCAACGCTGACACTGTAGCCGGTATGCAGAACACAAATGCTATTCAGGCAACCCTTAACAACATGGCTGCTCAGAATGCCGCTTGTTGCTGTGAGACTCAGAGACAGATTGAGAGAGGTTTCTGCGACACCAACTACAACATGGCTACACAGGCTTGTGAGACAAGACAGGCTATCGAGAACAGCACGAGAAGCATCCTTGATTTCCTGACTCAGGACAAGATAGCCACATTGCAGGCAGAAAACAATAGCTTAAGGCTCGCCGCATCACAGGATAGACAGAATGCACTTCTGACTACTGCAATGACAGCACAAACACAGCAGATTGTCAACTCTGTAAATCCTACAGCTATTCCAGCTTATGTTGTGCCTAATCCTAATGCTTATGCTTATGGATGTGGTTGCAATGCAGGCTGTGGCTGCTAAAAGTAGCAGCTACGTAAAAGCGAATAATTGAGTATCTTAATTGAGTTTAACTCGATTATGTCTGCTATGCAGTATTACTTTTTAACCTAAGGGCAGACTGAAATATGTTTGCCCTTATTTTGTGAAAGAGAGGTAAAGATAATGGAGATAACAGGAATTGCATTACAAACAGTTTCCGCAGGCGAAGATGTTGCATTTACAGAAACACCGGTATGTGGCACTAAATGTATAGTTCACAGACAGGGAAGCGGAATTATCAAGCTAAGAGGCATTACAAATCAGTGCAAGGCAAGATTTTTAGTATCATATAGCGGTAATATTCAGATACCAGCAGGTGGTACAGTTGAAGCTATTTCACTTGCTATTGCAGTTGATGGAGAACCTTTACAGTCAACACGAATGATAGTTACTCCGGCAGCAGTTGAGAATTTCTTTAATGTGTCGGCACAGGCTTATATTGATGTGTCTTGCGGTTGCTGCAGTACAGTAGCGGTGCAGAATACATCGGCACAGGCTATTGAAGCACAGAATAGTAACTTAATCGCAGTAAGGGAGGCTTGATATTATGCATAAATGGGCTAAACAGATTATGGAATGTGTCAAGGCAAAAGTTGAAGCAATCGGATTGGATAACTTTGAGGGACAGAACCTTGACGATTTAAAGGATTTTACAGAGATAGCTAAGAATATAGCTTGCTTTGACAAGGATTACAGAATTGTTGAAGCTATGGAAAAATCAGAAGATAACGAGGATATTATGCGTATGGTTGAACAGTACGAAGATTATCCAGATAGAAGATTCTATGACAACTACCGCTATGCTAATGGCAGATTTGCACCAAAAGGTAAAGGAACAAGGCGCGGTTATATAGAACCCCCTTACTATCATCAAATGCCAGACGACTATAGGACATGGGAAGATAAACCTATGCAGGAGAGAATGAGAGACCTTGACCGCATGAGTGGTAGAATGCACTATACAGAGCCAACGACTGCTACAAGAGACAGCAGAGAAGGCAAAAGTGGTATGATGAGGAGATCATACATCGAAGCGAAAGAAATGCATAAGGATAAAGACACAACTATGCAGGAACTTGAGAAGTACCTCAAAGGAGTTAGTGAGGACATTACAGATGTGATCGGCAGCATGACCCCGGAAGAACGGTCAATGCTTAAGTCAAAAATGTCTACACTTGTAACAAAACTGTAACAATTACACATGATGTATATAAGCGTGAGGGAGTGCATAGTCACTCTCTTGCGTTTTAAGGGGGCATATAGATTGAATTTTGAATTAAATGGTATTCAATGGCAAATTGTATGGGTAGACAATAAAAGCTCGTTATTGAGCCGTACAGACGGCTCTATGAGCGTGGGAGTAACAGACATGAATACCCACTGTATATACTTGGCTAAAAGTTTGCATGGTGCATTTTTGCGTAAAGTGATTACACATGAACTGTGCCATTGTGTATGTATGTCGTATGACATATATATGCCGATAGAACAGGAAGAGATGCTGTGTGACTTTGTTGCTACATACGGCGACCAAGTATTTGAAATTGTTGATATATTAACAGGATATATGGGAGATAGAATGTATGGATAACATAGATAAGATATTAAAGTATATAAAACGAACTAACCCAGAAATGACCAGGAAAAAGCTGATAGAAGAGTTAGGGCAATCGCACTATCTTGCCAAAGCTCTTGTTATTGTATCAAATCAAAAATAAAAATTAATTTTTCAAAAATTCTTATAAAAAAATATTCGGATTAATGTATACCCCCCCTATCAAATAATTCTGAAAATTTCGGACGGTCAAAAATTTTTTCTCGGCTTTTCCTCAATTTCATGCGAGTTTTGTTTGGATTTTTGAACAGAATCAAAACACTTCAACGTGGCAAAGTAAGGCATAACCCAAACCGGAACCAGCCACACGGCAAAAGAACACCGCCAACAGGGGTTATAATATGCCATTGTCGCCGCGCTAAACTTTGCGCACTGCTTTGTGTGCCACTGTTAATAGATTTACTCGCCTGCAAATTCAAAAAGCCTTAAAACGCAAATAAACGCGTTGTTATCTTTGCTCATACAACAGCAATATAAACCGGGCGAGATCCACCACCAGAAACGGCAGCAGACAGGCGCAATTAATAAGCCGTAACATATGATATAATTGCATATACAATTCATGCAATTAATTATGACATTATTATATAATCGTTTGTGCTGATAAGCTGGATAAGTTTATCTACAAATTGATTTGATATTAAAGCGTGGGTGTCATCCCCTTTTGTGTTCAGCTTGTCAATGTCTATGATTTCCAATGCCGGATATGCGTTGAGGCGAAAAGAATCAATAGGCAAATGAAAAGAATGTGTGTCTAGGCTGTAAAACAAATAATAGTTATACAGCGGGTGCTCTTTTAGTTCCACGCCGTCAAAAATTGGGTACCCGGTCAATTCGCGGTGAATGCACGCTGGCTTTAAAATTGACAGCATGATTTCTTTTTGTTTGTAATAGCCTTCCTTTTTCTCCTTCGCTTTCGCCTCGTTGTCGTGCTTATCACACCAATAAGGATCACGTAACTTTTTATATCTATATTCCCTTTCTTTGTCTCGCCAATTTTTTGCTCTTTTGTTCGAGCTGTAGAGACAGTTCGCGAGCATATCGGTTGTTATGATATGATTATTTAAGTTTTGCACATACAACGCGGGTGTTTTCATATTGAGCCTCCTTTATTACATTTATAACACATACATACAAGCGTAGCAATATATTTTTCAACTGAGATTGAACCAACCGCAACCCATCAGGAGCGGCAATAAAAAATAAAGAGCTCGCCAAATAGCAAGCTCTTTATATTCCACAATGGAACTATTAATATATTACATATAAAATGCATCAACTTTACATTCCACAATGTAACTATTGAATTCATATTATCATAACAAAAATGTTATGTCAAGCTTGCAGTTGCACTGTTGGCTACAACTTGTATGTTATTTTTTAAGTAGCAGCAAGGGGCGGAATCGAACCGCCCGGGATTCCTTTAATTCTTGCCGATTTTTACGAGAATGCCCGGCGGGCTATCTCGTCTAATATTTTCTTTTTGTTCTCAGTCGTTGGAGCAAGAAGCCAATCCGGAGTAACAACGTAATTAACACATTTAACGCCGTTTATGCTTCTTTCCTGTCTCTTCACCTGCGGGTTAAGATCCATTGCACCAGTGTAAACACCTTCGCCGTCCAGCCTTGTAACATCAGCGGCGATATATCCCGCCTTTCCTCTGTATCCTCTTGACAGCTCAACAATTATCTTGTTGCCGTTCTTATCCAGATCAGTAAAAGTTATTACCTCTCTGTAAATTTTGCCGTCGTGCTGCGCTCTTATTTCCTCTGTGTAGTTTCTCATGTTGTTACCTCCTAAAATATATTCTTTTCGGTCTGCCATCATCAGAGCCGGGAGACCGTCCCCGGCTGACGCTCCGGGAGTTGGAGCGTTTCGGCCGTTAATATTTGCTAGGCTTTTCATATCGAATAATTGCCACCGTTTCCCCGGTACTCTTAAGAACCCCCCAGCCGTTCCACATTGG
>ERZ827528.1451-NODE-1451-length-24640-cov-10.093553_pt1 | contig 24640 bp, 21 predicted proteins | sample MGYA00519768_ERZ827528 | MGnify/ENA primary metagenome ERZ827528 (study PRJEB31778, sample SAMEA3449343) | human gut metagenome | biome: human gut; feature: human-associated habitat; material: faeces | place: United Kingdom | collected 2010/2012 ...
GGATCTGCGTCTTGACGGTGCCCAGCGGCAGGGTGAGCTTGGCGGCGATCTCCTCGTAGGAGTATTCGTCGAAGAAGCGCATGACGATCAGCGTCCGGTAACGCGGCGTCAGCCGTTCGAGGTAATGCTCGATCTGGGTCCGCTGCTGGAGGCTGATGACGCTCTCCTCAGGGGTCGGGGCCGTCGAGGGGGGCGACGAGAAACGCTCGTCGATCGACAGGTCGTCCTGACGGCGGCGCACGAAGTCGATGAACGTATTGCGGGCGATGGTATAGACCCACTGTCCGAAGGTATAGTCGGTGCTGTAGCGGTGCAGGTTGATGTAGACCTTGATGAAGGTCTCCTGCAGCAGGTCGTCGGCGTCGTTCACGCCGCCCAGCCGCTGCACGAACAGCCGGTGGATAGCGTCGCGGTAGCGGTTGAAAAGGTATTCGAAGGCCGTATCGTCGCCTTCGAGCACCAGTTCCACCAGCCGCCGGTCCTCGGCGACGATATAGTCGGCTATCTCCATACGCGGTCGTCTTTGCGCATCAGCATCACGCTCAGCGCCAAGGCCCAGAGCGGACTCAGCAGGTCGTAGACGAAGTAGCGGCCCATCATGCCCGATTCGCCCAGACGGCGCGCGATACGCCGCACCTCGATCGCCACGATCAGAAAGCGGATCACCAGCAGGGCCAGCGCCGCGATCTTGAACTCGAACGGCATCACCGCAGCCGCGCAGACGACCGTCAGGAAGAAGAGCGAGCGCGATCCCAGCTCCCACTGGATATAGTTGCGGACCGTCTGCGGATAGAAGCGGAACGCCGAGCCGTAATAGCGCAGCTGGCTCATCCACCAGCCCATGCCGCCCCACGTCTTTTCGCGCAGCGAAGCCCGTGGCGAGAGGATGACGCTCACGTTGTCGCGCGTCATGACCTTCTGCATGAAGAGGTCGTCCTCGCCGATGTTCATATTGAGGTGGCTGAAACCGTTGGCGCCGAAGTAGATGCGCTTGGTGAACCCGAAGTTGTGAAGCGTGCCCCGGTAGGCGCGGCGCCGCACGGCGCGGGCGAGCCAGTCGGCCGAGTGCATCATGCGCCAAGCGCGCATCATGTAGTTCGAAAAGCCTTTTTTGCGCTCCACGCCGCAGTAGCCCACGACGATCTCGCCCCGCGTAAAGCCCTTGGCCATGAGCGACAGCCAGCGGTCGGTCTGCGGGCAGGCGTCGGTCGAAGTGAAGACCATGTGCTCGTGGTGCGCCGACTTGATGCCGACGTTGAGCGCCATCTTGCGCGAAATCGGGAAGCGCGGGTCGAGGTGGATCTTGGTCGTCACGATCTGCGGGAACGACTGTTTGAGCCGCACGAGGTCCTCGTAGAAATCGGAGTCGTGGCCCACGTAGACGATCACCACCTCGAAGTCGGGGTAGCTCTGGGCCAGCATCAGCGGCAGACGCTCCTCGACGAACGAATAATCCTCCGAGAAGAGCGGCACGACCACCGACACCGGAGGTTCGGCGTCGAGCACCGCGCTGCGGCGGTTGTTCTTGTAGCCGGGAATCCGGCCGTAAACGAAAATATAGTAGTACAGCTGCACGCCGAACATGGCCAGCACGGCCCCCGCGAGGGCGATGCCTTCCCAGCCGTAACATGTCAGAAGCGTATCGAAAAATTGCATACAGGCGAAATATGCGCAAAGGTACAAAACAATTTAGAATTCAGAATTCCCAAATCAGATTATTTTATGTATTTTTGCCGAATATATGAGCATGAAGTTTACATTACAGCATAAGGATCCGGCGTCCAAAGCCCGCGCGGGCGAACTGGCGACAGACCACGGCGTCATCCGCACCCCGATTTTCATGCCTGTGGGTACAGCCGCCACGGTCAAAGGCATTTTCCACCGCGACGTGCGCGACGAGGCCCGGGCGCAGATCATCCTGGCGAACACCTACCACCTCTACATGCGCCCCGGCATGGAGATCATCGAAAAGGCGGGGGGCGTACACCGTTTCTCGACCTGGGAAGGGCCGATGCTCACCGACAGCGGCGGCTTCCAGGTCTTCTCGCTCGCAGCTTGCCGCAAGCTCAAGGAGGAGGGATGCCATTTCCGATCGCATATCGACGGTTCGAAACACCTCTTCACCCCCGAAAGCGTCGTGGACACCGAGCGCACGATCGGCGCCGACATCATGATGGCTTTCGACGAATGCCCCCCGGGCGACGCCCCGCGCGAATACGCGGCCAAATCGCTGGCGCTGACCGAGCGATGGCTGGATCGCTGCTTCGACCGCTACCATCAGACCGAGCCCAAATACGGCCACTACCAGGCGCTGTTCCCCATCGTACAGGGATGCACATACCCCGACCTCCGGGCGCATGCGGCCGAAAACGTGCAACAGTACGGCGCCGACGGGTATGCCATCGGCGGACTGGCGGTCGGCGAACCGACCGAGGTGATGTACGAGATGATCGAAGTGGTCAACGCCATACTGCCCGAAGACCGTCCCCGTTATTTAATGGGCGTGGGCACGCCGGTGAACATCCTCGAAGGGATCGAGCGCGGCGTGGACATGTTCGACTGCGTGATGCCGACGCGCAACGGCCGCAACGGGCAGCTGTTCACGGGCGAAGGCGTCATCAACATCCGCAACAAGAAATGGGAGGACGACTTCTCGCCGATCGACCCCGAGGGCACGGCGTTCGTCGACACGCTCTATACGAAAGCCTACCTGCACCACCTGGTGACATGCGGCGAAATGCTGGCGGCGCAGATCGCCTCGCTGCACAACATCGCCTTCTACCTGCGGCTGGTGACGATGGCCCGCCAGCACATCGCGGCCGGGGATTTCAAGCCGTGGAAGGAGGCGATGGTCGGCAAACTGATGCGCAGACTGTGAAAGGACTTTTACCAAACAACCAAACGAAAAAAAGATTATGAAAAGATCAATTCAAGTCATCCTGTTCGGGTTGTGGATCTTGCTGGCCAGCCCGTCCTGTTCGGAGAACAAACCGGCGGCGGCATCTCCTGCGGTTGGGGTTTGGGCTGATAAGGACTGCGAACTGTTCCGTTCAAAACGCTTCGCGCTGCTATTCGAGCGCAATGACAGCATAACAACCTCCCTCCTGCAACTCATGGACGCCACGGACACCGTGTTATTGGGTAAAACCGTATTCGCGCCCGACACGGTGCTCATGCAGTATATCTGGACACCCGGAGAAGCACGACAATCCGCCGATTTGGGAACCGTGCAGCCCGACGGACGGCTGCGTATCGTGGTAGACGGTCGGGAACGAATGCTCGAAAAAGTGGAAAACTTTGAGGTCGTCGCACCCTACGAGATGCTGAAAGCCTCGCCGTTGGAGATCGGCTCCTGCATCCAGCAATGGTGCTTGGGCACGAGATGCCACTGCGAAAACGGAACCGTCAGCTTCCAAGCGGGAACCAACCGGCACAGTTATACGTTCAATATCGAGCCGGGATTCGTCTATTGCCGAGCCGCCCGCCTGCGGTTTAACGACCACGGCGGACTTTTCGCACAGAACGTCCGTATGATGGACAACTCGCGGGAGCACACCGCCTACATGGCCCCCGACAACCGCGCCGAGAGCGCCGAACCGCTGAAAATTGACAACACGAAATTCAGTCCCGACCAGTGCGTCTTCGACGAAGACGGCATCTACTGGTCGTTTATCCGGTTCGAAGGCAATACGGCCGTTATCCACGGCTGCGGAGAGTTGTACAGGTTCGCACGGCCTGCGATCGACGATCCGGATCAAACCGAATGGATCGCATTCGAAAAATATTGACAACCGAAAAGATGAAGCTGCGTTTTCCGGGGTTTAAGATCTTAGACCGCTACATACTGGGGAAATTCCTCGCGACCTACTTCTTCGCCATCGCGATGATTATCGTCGTGGTCGTACTGTTCGACTACGTGGAGAAGATCGACGACTTCACGGAATTGCACGCCCCGCTCAACGAGGTGATATTCGACTACTACCTGAATTTCATCCCGTTCTTCATCAACCAGTTCAGCGGACTGTTCACCTTCATCGCCTGCATCTTCTTCACCTCGAAGATGGCCTACCAGACCGAGATCGTCGCCATGCTCTCGGGCGGCATGTCGTTCCGCCGCCTGATGTGGCCCTATTTCCTCGGGGCGCTGATCATCGGCAGCCTTTCGCTGATGCTGAACCTCTGGCTGATACCCATTTCGCAGCGGCACATCGTCAATTTCGAGTCGCAGTACATAAAACGCAAGCAGAACGCCAAGTTCAACCGCCACATCTACCGGCAGATCGAGCCGGGGACGTTCGCCTACATCCGCGGTTACAACGACGGTTCGCAGCAGGCGTCGTTCCTCGCGCTGGAGGAGTATTACAGCGGCACGATGACCCGCTCGCTCGAAGCGGCCGACGTGAAATTCAACCCCGAGACCAAACGCTGGACGGCACCGCGCTACACCAAGCGCGAATTCGACTCGCTGGGCATCGAGAAATTCGAGCAGTTCCGCAACCTCGACACGCTCATCAACCTCGAAGTGGCCGAGCTGGGCGAGATCAACGACCTGATACAGACCATGAACATCACGGAACTGAACGAGTTCCTCGACCAGCAGCGCGCCAAGGGTTCAGATTCGATCAACATCATCGAGGTAGAGAAGCACGCCCGCTTCGCCTATCCGCTCTCGACCTTCATCCTGACACTGATCGGCGTCTCGCTCTCCTCGCGCAAGGTGCGGGGCGGAACGGGACTCCATATCGGCATCGGCACGGGGCTCTGTTTCTCGTACATCCTCTTCAACCGCTTCTTCGAGGAGTTCGCCAAGAGCGGCACCCTGCCACCCGGGCTGGCCGTATGGCTACCCAATATCATCTACCTGTTCATCGCCATCTACCTCTACCGGAAAGCCCCGAAATAACATGCGACACATCGACGACATAGCCGCCAAAGTGCGCCGCGCAGAGCGCATCGACGACGCCGAAGCCGCACGGCTCTGGCGCGAGGCCCCGCTGTGGCTGCTGGGCGAACTGGCGACCGCAGCCAAACAGCGCGTAAGCGGCGACAAGGTTTATTACAACCGCAATTTCCACATCGAGCCGACGAACCGCTGCGTCTTCAACTGCCGGTTCTGCTCCTACCGGCGTCCGGCGGGCGACCCCGAAGCGTGGGACTATACGATGGACGAAATCGAACAAATCGCCCGCGAACGGCAGGGGAAAGGCATCACCGAAGTGCATATCGTAGGCGGGGTACACCCCGACCACGGGCTGGATTACTACACCGACATGATCCGCCGCGTGAAAGCCATATTGCCCGGGGCGGCCGTCAAGGCATTTACGGCGATCGAACTGTCATACATGATCCGCAAGGCGGGACTGACGACGGAGGAAGGGTTGCGGCAGCTCAAGCAGGCCGGGATGGACGCCATACCGGGCGGAGGGGCGGAGATATTCGACGAGCGGATCCGGCAGCGGATATGCCCCGAGAAGGGCTCGACGGCCGAATGGCTCGGAGTACACGAGGCGGCACACCGGCTCGGCATCCCGACCAACGCCACGATCCTCTACGGGCATGTCGAGGAACTCCGCCACCGCATCGACCACCTGCGGCGCCTCAGGGAACTGCAAGACCTCACAGGCGGGTTCAACGCCTTCATCCCGCTCAAATACCGCAATTTCGGCAACCCGATGTCCGAAATCGGCGAAGTGTCGGTGATCGAAGACCTGCGGATGCTGGCCATGAGCCGGATCTACCTGGACAACATACCCCACATCAAGGCTTACTGGGTGATGTACGGCAAGGCAACGACCGAACTGGCATTGGCGTTCGGCGCCGACGACATCGACGGCACGATCGACGACACGACGAGGATCTACTCGATGGCCGGGGCCGAAGACCGGAAGCCTTCGATGAGCATCGGCGACATGCACCGCATCGTCCGGGCGGCCGGCTACCGCGCCGTGGAACGCGACACCTTCTATAACGAAATATAACCCTACCCCGCAATGGAGAAACTGGCATATTACTGGAAACGGCTCCGACAAAACCGACTGGCATACAACCTCGTACTGATCGGGGCGATCATCCTGGCAATGGCCGTCGCGGCCCATATCGTCATGCAGGTCGGCACGCGCCACGGCGCCCGCCGCACGGTGCCCGACTTTTCGGGCGTGAAGCTCGACCAGGCACAGCGCATGGCCCGCAAGTACGACCTCAAGCTGCACATCAACGACTCGCTGTTCGTGCCGGCTTACGAAGGGGGCATCGTCCTCGACCAGCTGCCCGAAGGGGGCGTGGAGGTCAAGCCCGGCCGTACGGTCTACATCACGATCAACTCCTTCCGCCAGAAGATGGTGCCCGTGCCCTATGTGGCGGGGCGTTCGCTGCGGCAGGCCAAGAACATGCTGGAGATCGCGGGGCTGGAGATCGACGAGCTGGTCTACCGCGCCGACATGGCGACCAACTACGTACTGGACGAATACTGCGACGGCCGCCCCGTAGCGGCGACGAGCAAGATCGAGGCCGAGCTGGGCTCGGGCGTGACGCTCTATGTGGGCGTCGAAGGCGGCTACGGCACGACGGTCGTACCGCGCCTGGTCGGGTTCCCGCTCAAGGAGGCCAAGGGCCGCCTGTGGGAACTGGGGCTCAACGTCGGCAAGGTGGATTTCGACGAAGGGATCAACCTCCTGAACCAGAAGGATGCCCGTGTATATATCCAGCATCCCACGGCCGAGCGGAGCGCCGGTCTGGGCTCGCGCGTCGACCTCAGGCTGACGCTCGACGAGAAGAAACTCGCCCAACATCGCGCCATAGCCGAAAAGCAGGCGAAGGAGGCGGCCGAGGAGCGTCTGCAATCCGAACGCGACCATGCGGATTCGCTGGCTCAGGCGGAGTTCGAACGGGCGGCGGCAGGCACCGCAGAGGAACAGCCGGCAGACGAGCCTGCGGCAGCCGGAAACGACGAAGGATTTTTCGACTGATGGCCGACGAACGCTACATAGAGGAGGATCCCGAACTCGACCAGGGATCGGAAGCCATGGAAGAAGACGGCGAGGGAGCCGGACTGTACGAGCACTTTGCGGTCGTGGCCGACAAGGGGCAAACCCCGCTGCGGCTGGACAAGTTCCTGACCGTACGCATGGAGAAATGCTCGCGCAACCGTATCCAGGCGGCTGCCGACTGCGGCAACATCCTCGTGAACGGCAAGCCCGCGAAATCGAGCTACAAGGTCAAGCCGCTCGACCGTATCCAGATCGTGATGCCCTACCCGCGGCGCGAAGTGGAGATCATCCCCGAAGATATCCCGCTCGAAATTCCCTACGAGGACGACGACCTGCTGATCGTCAACAAGCCCGCCGGGCTGGTGGTGCATCCCGGGCACGGAAATTACAGCGGTACACTCGTAAACGCGCTCACGTACCACCTGCGCAACCTGCCCCTGTTCCAGGAGGGCGACATGCGCGCCGGGTTGGTGCACCGCATCGACAAGAACACGTCGGGGTTACTCGTGGTGGCCAAGAACGAACAGGCGCACGCACGGCTGGCCAAGCAGTTCTTCGACCATACGATCCAGCGCCGTTATGTGGCACTCGTGTGGGGCAATTTCGACCAGGACGAGGGGACGATCACGGGCAACATCGGCCGCAGCCCCCGCGACCGGCAGAAGATGTTCGTATTCGAAGACGGGTCGGACGGCAAGCACGCCGTGACCCACTGGCGGGTGCTGAAACGTTACGGCTATGTGACGCTGGTCGAATGCCGGCTCGAAACGGGCCGCACGCACCAGATACGCGTCCACATGTCGTGGCAGGGACATCCGCTCTTCAACGACGAACGCTATGGCGGCGACCGCATCCTGAAGGGCACGACCTTCTCGAAATACAGGCAATTCGTCGAAAACTGCTTCGCCGTGCTGCCCCGCCACGCGCTGCACGCGCGGTCACTCGGGTTCATACACCCGACGACCCGCGAAACGGTATATTTCGAGAGCGAACTGCCCTCCGATTTCCGTGCGCTGCTCGAAAAATGGGAAACCTACGCAGCGGCATCGAAAGAGACGGATAACGGATAAACGGCACGGCAGCGGACTGACTTACGGCAATACGGAGGGCCGCACCTGCGGCTTCCCAAAACGGCAAACGCCCCGAAAAGCAGGCATAAAACGCCAGTCCGCCCCTGCAAACACATGGATACAGACCGGAATTACTCCGGGACGAAATAAAAAAAACTCACTGCACCTTGTTTTTACCGACCACGATAAAGGAAGTCCGCGCACGCGGGTGGGAACAGTTGGACGTCATCCTCTTTTCGGGCGACGCCTACATCGACCATCCGGCATTCGGCGCGGCAGTGATCGGCCGACTGCTCGAAGCCGAAGGTTACCGCGTGGCCATCGTGCCGCAGCCCAACTGGCGGGACGACCTGCGCGACTTCACCAAGTTGGGCACGCCGAGGCTCTTCTTCGGCATCACGGCCGGGTCGATGGATTCGATGGTCAACCACTATACGGCCAACATCCGCCTCAGGAGCAACGACGCCTATACGCCCGGCGGCAAAGCGGGGTTTCGGCCCGACTATGCCGTAACAGTCTACACGCGAATCGTCAAGCGATTGTTCCCGCACGTCCCGGTAGTAGTCGGGGGGATAGAGGCTTCCCTACGGCGGCTGACGCACTACGACTACTGGAGCGATTCGCTCAAACCTTCGGTGCTGGCCGAAAGCGGCGCCGACCTGCTGATTTACGGCATGGGCGAACGGGTCGTACAGCAGGTCGCCCGGGCACTGCGCAACGGATACAATGCCAAGTTGCTGCGCAAACTGCGGCAAGTGGCGTTCATGGCCGGCAAAGATTACGTGGAGCGGCTCGACCCGGCGGAGACGATCCGGCTGCACTCCTACGAGGAGTGTGCGCGCGACAAACGGGCTTTCGGGGAGAATTTCACGGTCATCGAGACCCAGAGCAACCTGATGGAACCGACAGCGACGCTGGTCGAGGCCGTGGGCGACCGCTACGTGGTCGTCACGCCGCCCAACACGACGCTCACGACCGAAGAACTCGACCACTCGTTCGACCTGCCTTACGAACGGGCACCGCACCCGCGTTATAACGGCAAAGGGGATATCCCGGCGTGGGAGATGATCAAACACTCGGTCAACATCCACCGGGGATGCTTCGGCGGCTGTTCGTTCTGCACCATATCGGCTCACCAGGGCAAATTCATCAACTCGCGCAGCGAGCGCTCGATCCTCGACGAGGTGCGGCGGATCGCCTCGATGCCCGGCTTCAGGGGTTACCTCTCGGACGTCGGTGCGCCGTCGGCCAACATGTACCGCATGGGCGGCCGCGACAAGAAATTGTGCCGCAGGTGCCGCCGTCCGTCGTGCCTGCACCCGAAGATGTGCCCAAATCTGGACAACGACCACCGGCCGCTGTTGGCTTTGTACGAAAAGATCCGAGCCGTGAAGGGCATCAAGAAGGCCTTTGTCGGCAGCGGCATCCGTTACGACCTGTTCGACGACAGCCCTTACCTCGCCACGGTCGTGAAACACCACACCTCGGGACGCCTGAAGGTCGCCCCCGAACACACCGAAGACGCCGTGCTGAAACTGATGCGCAAGCCTCCGTTCGCACTTTTCGAGCAATTGAACGCCGATTTCCAGCATATCTGCCGCCGCGAGGGACTGCCCTACCAGCTGATCCCTTACTTTATCTCGTCACACCCGGGCTGCACCGAACGCGACATGCGCTCGCTGTCGGCAAAAGTGCTCGGCAAGCTCCATTTCAATCTCGAACAGGTACAGGATCTCACCCCGACGCCGATGACCCTTTCGTCGGTGATGTTCTACACCGGGGAGAACCCCTATACACATGAAAAAGTCTACGTCGCCCGAACACAGGATGAGAAACGGCGGCAGAAAGCCTATTTCTTCGATGAACGGCCGGCCGGGAAAGGAGAAATTCCGGGCAAAAAGGATGGCTCGAAGAAGGGAAGCCGCCCAAAAGGTAGGCTGCCCCAAATCAACCCAGCAAAAAGCGGTCAAACAATGCGCCTGACACCCGGAATGCGGCGCAAAAATAGGTGACCTCATACGAGTGCACTTGCCATCACTCCGACAAAAAGAAATTTTCCCGTTCCGCCGCCCATCGGTACCCGATCGAGGCGGTATTACAATCCCAATATCACGAAAATGTGCACCAGATAAGCGGCATACGATTGCGCCGCGATCCATTGCATTATCCAGGATGTTTTACCAAAGCAGAAACGGCACGGGGCGACCAGTCCGAACGATAACGAAAAACAAAAGCAGCGTCCCCCCCCCATGAACGACCGATCCACGATTACAGGGACAGGGAAAAGGGCTGCAGATAGACCGATAGGGCCAACAACAATCCCAGGCCGAAGAGCATCATGCCCATACGTCGCGTTATTCGAAGAAACCAGCTTGCCTCGCCATGCAACCGTCCCCGTCACGAAAAGTGCCACATGCTGCGCCAGATGAGTCGGTTCCGCTCAAAGCAAACCGCTCAAACATTTCCAGTTGTTAATCGGTCAGGCAGGACGTACCCGATAATTAGCTGCAGAAACGATTATGACAGCAAAAACGATCCACACCACGTTCACCCCGCTCTGCACGCGCATGGGTTTGCGCACGACAAACCGAAAAAGGGCATACACCAGCGAATAGAAAAGCAGGCGTTCGACAAACCAGAGGTGACCGACCTCGACATGCCCCGTAACTACTGAGCACAAAACAGTAAAAAAGAGGAGCGGAATTCCCAAATGAGGAAATTTTGCCGATATAAAGCCCCGAAAACCGTGACGGTCGTAGCTGGAAGGGAGAAAGCAAGCGAAAATCAGGAAATAAAGTCCCATAAAGAATGAAGCATTGACGGCAAAGAAGCTCACAGTCAAACTGCGCACTTATCAAGCGAAGGCTGGTACATCCAATTATCGCTATCGCTGTAAGCCGGCCCGGCATGATGGAAGATAACCAATAGGATCAGAAAAACTTTCAAATTGACGAGGTACCAATCTCGCTGTACGGGTTTAGCAATAGGGTCTGAAGTCTTCATAGATGGTGCAGTTTCTGATAAGATACAAAAGATGGATAGGAATCAAAAAATGCAAAACAATTACCCGAAAATATTTTCAGGAAGCAGATCGACTGCGAGCAATAGGGATTATCGTTGCGCTTCGAATTATAATGCATGGCGAGGTATCGTACAATGAATTTCAGTAAACAAAAGCCGGAGAATTCTCCGGCTTTTGTTTATTTTTTATTTCGGCTCCACTTCTCATTAAGGCGTTCCAGAAGGCGGGAAATACGCCGCACGTCTTGTTCATCGTCCTTCATAACCGGGGCTTTGCGAATGCTCCACCATAGAAAAAGATAAAACAAAATAAGAAATATCAATAAATAAAACAACCACCTCATCTGTATATATAAGTCTATACCTACCATTTCATTTAAACTTAATCGAGTTATCGTCCTATTCTGACAAACATTTGTAGTCGAAAATATATTAGTGAAGGTGTAACTCTTCCCATAGACATACACACAACAGCTATAAGTGATTTTATCTCTAACTTTTATCCAAGCTTACAATTCAATATCTCGTCATAAATTTCATAGACTTTATAAACCATTTTTTTCAAAGAAAAAAAAGATTCATATCTCTTTTTGCAATTCATTTTGAAGCGAGTTAACAGTTCAGGAGAGTCCAATATTTTATTAATTGCAGCAGCTAGAGCTTGAGAATCACATACAGGGACATTCAGCCCCGTATCTCCATGTTTATTTACCCAATTAACCCCTGACCCAAGGATATCACACGCTACAATCGGCACCCCCATCGCCAAGGCTTCGGCCAATACCACGCCAAAAGCCTCCGTGCGAACAATTGACGGCAAACAAAATAAATCCGCCGCCGCAAAATAGGCTCCTATCTGCTCTTGCGGAATACGCCCAATTAATTTCACACGATCAGCAACCCCCTTCTGCTTAATGAGTCGTTCCAATTCATCCTGCAACTCCCCACAACCGCCAATGAGGACGATCATATCGTCCCTCAGCTTACAAGCCGCTTCGATCAAATACCTAAAACCTTTATAATAAGTAAGCCGACCGATACTCAGCACGATTTTCTTTCCCGGATATTGCGATTTGATTGTTTGATCAATTCCAGGTAAAAACATAAGATGTTCGGTATTGAGACCGATCGGAACGACCCGGACTTTTTTAGCATAAGGCTGCAGATCAGATGAACTATCGAAATAGTTGCGGCTGGTAACGATAATTCGGCTTGCGCGACGTAACAGCATTGTCTGAAACGGGCGGTAAAATATCATCAGATTCTTTTGTTTGACAATATCCGAATGCCAATGGAGTACGATTTTCGCCCTTGTCCGGAACAATAAAGGAGCTAAAGCAGCCCATGGATTAGGTAAATGAAGATGAATAATATCATAATGGTTGCGAATCTTCCGATAAACGGAAAAATAACGCATCGAGATGGGAGTCGAATGAAAAATGGTACGAATCGGCACCCGGAATAATCGATAAGCGGGAGTTAAGTCATCCGTTTCGCTGCCGGTCAAATGTTGGAAACAGAGTTCATCCACATTACAATTCTCAATCTTATTCAAATTTTCAACTAAATCGTAATTCACTTTCTCGATACCGCCACAGAACGGGGGATAAAATTTACCAATATGAAGTACTTTCATACAACTTTCGATTTATACTTATTATGAATTACCACCCCACAAATCGGCGATTTAAAGATCAGTGGCAAGGTAACAAATGAGAATAATGCATAGGTACCCGATCCCGCAATATAATTCAGTTGCAGAATAAGAAGCAGAACGATGGATAAAAAACATAACAAGGGCAGATACAAAATATTATGCAGATAATATACGTTCGCCCATACTTTTTTAGCGAAATATCCGAAAATAAACATAAAAACAATCCCCATCCAACCGAAATCAAGATACCATAAAAAAAAGAAAGTACTCCATATTCCAGGACGGGCATTATGCTTATATATTTGCTCTAAAATATTATAGGGAGAGTTAAATATTTTAAGAATAAATTTAGTTATAACCGAGAAAGTTGCAGTCCCATAATAATGGTCATCTTTTTGATCGATGAATTTTTTAACTACCGGAAACTCGAAAATGGCATGTGTTCCGTATTGAGTAATATTTGAATAAGTAAATAAGTAGACGTAATACCACTCATCTTCGCTTTCCGATAATAGTCGTTGAAAGGATGTTGTTGCCGGAACTTTGTCGGAATAGCCTCCTGTTACGGAAGAAACCGCCATAACCGCAGTCACATCCTGCTCATTTAACCGACGTATGAAAAGAGCCCCGATCAAATATCCGACACCCAATAGAATAAATAGTCCGATGGCCACATTCTTTACCGACCATCGGGGTTTGATTTTGCCGGCATAAAGCAACAAGATAAACCAATACACCAGCGGAGTAATAATTGCGAAACGACTACCTGAGAGCAACGCATTGATCATTAGTGAGAAAAATACAAGAAGCGTCAGGATTTTACGTTTGCGCGTGTTCAATTTATCACATACGAGATCGATTGTCAACGGAATATAGGCATTGAACATCAACAAGCTTGCGACAATTGAAAATATGTTACCGCTCTCTTCGGTTGCCATTTCCATGTTTTCCATCGTAGTACTTGCCAAAGACAAGCCACGAAAGAAAAAAAGATCGTAATAACGGAATACTACTCCAATAAAACCTAACCAGAAAGTAAGGTTGTAAATTTTCGTAAGTTTCGGGATATTTACCTGTATCGTCAATTGTTGCTTTTTCGCACGAGTCCGAATCATTTTCGTTCCCAATAAAAAAGCCAACAAGGAAGAAACAATATAGACAACAGAAGAAAAATCCAACGTATTATTAATTTGTATCGGCGCTAAGATCAGCATGACCAATAGCATAAGAATTGCAATCAACACCATTCGTTCTGGGCGAAGTTTATAAAGGAATTTTGTATTGAACGTAATTTCCATCCTCCGAAATTTATATTAAAAGTATTATATCCAAGAATTTACAATAGCCCCCTACACAACAGAAAAAGATAAAAAACGATTAGTTTTTTAAACATCTGCATATTAACTTATTTACACATCTTTTATACAACCATACGAACGGGAGACAAACCCCGATTACAATCATTGTAATTAGAATGCAAATCCATAGATTTTCGCGCAAATCGCCTGTTCCCACATTTGTCATCCGACTTATTGTGAAAATTACAATACGCAAGATAATACCATGTATAGCCATGATTACAAGTGTCGACGTACTGTATCCGATATGTTCTATCCAGCTTACACGACCTAATGCTATTGCAATGGCTATCATCATCACACAACCGACACCCGACCATAAGAGAAAAAGCAAAAAACAGCCATACTGACCACTGGCCACATCAATCCTTGTAGCCCAACCTGCATGCACGGCAATGAGCAATAATAAGCAGCAACCAACAGCGACAAGTATTACATGCCGAACATGCGTCCAATACTGAACCCGCTCTGCAACCATCCACCCGGTCACATAGAAAGGCAGGGCGACCAGCGCAACATTCAGCCCCATTGGAAGCCACTCAATTCCCTTTGTATAAAGTCCCAACCCGAAAACAGCACAAAGGACAGAAACTGCAAAGATTGTTTTTCGACAACAAATATAGTCAGCTAACAACTGCGCCAATACTTCGGTCGAAAAAAGTGCGGGCAAAAACCACAATACGATGTTATGACTCATCCAACCGTTTATATTCGATCCCCACATTAGCGGTATCAGACGTTGCCACCAAGTGATCCCAGAGCAGACAGGGGGGGGGAGAAATTACACTCTACCAGCCACCACCATAGCAGCGTCAACAGATAAAAGAATGCATAAGGTAGCAGCAATTTTTGAGACCGGCGAATGATGAAGGTACGCAGATCATAACGATGCCTATTAAACAAGAAACCGGAAAGAAGAAAAAACAAAGGCATATGGAACGCGTAAATAAAAATCACCGTATTCGGCTCTTTCGAGACATGCCCCAGAACTACCAGGATTATGCCTAAAGCCCGTAACACATCTATCCAGTATTTACGCCCTGTAGATATATTTAAGGCTTGCTCATTCATGTGGAAATTTTATTTGCTATTCAACTCTTTCAACACTTTACGAAAAGCCATCATACAGGTCTCGACATTCTGCTCGTTTAATACGGTCTCATAGGGGATTCCCGGAAAACTGGTATTGTTCAACCGATTGATAAATCGGATTTTATCCAAAGTATCCGTGCGCGGAAATTCACCGCGAGGGACTTTATCCATCCATGCTCTCAATTCTTCAAACGACGCAGCAAATGGACAATTTTTCATATCATTATTGAGCGTGCGCACCATTGTTACTACTGGAATGTCTGCAAGTATACACTCAATTGCTATCGTCCCGGTCACTGTCACAACCATATTTACATTGGGAAGCACCTCATCCATACGAATTGAATGACACAAAGGAACGATCCGTTCATGCGAAGCAATAAAAGCGAGTAACTCTTCCGTGAGTTCATATTTCGACTTGGGATTCGGCTTGACGAAAATTACGGCACCAGCAGGTAGACAATCGTATAAATGATGGAGCATTTCCAATTGATTACGATAAGGACGTCCCCACACATCCAGATTAGCCTCGGGCTGCATTTGCATTGGATAGAGTAACCGGAAACTATTTTTAAACGAAACAACATTGCGGCTTTCGGCCAATGCATTCCATTTACGGATCAGCTTGCGCCGTTGACGTTCAATCCGCAATTTTACCCAGGGAGCAGGTGTATTGTAATGTTCTCCTCCAAGATAGGCGACCGAAAGGTGTATCAAATCATTCCATCGTTTCAACCGAGTTGAAAGCGTCGCCCTATACTTTTGCATATAATCGGGCTTAATAGTGCGATGGACAATACTGTTGATCAATTTTATTGCCTGTTCGTCAGACATTGTTTCACCCGAGCCGGAAAAGGGTTCGAGCGTATCGTAACGATAAAAGGAAAAACGGCCAGGAGGAAACCGGCAGGTCGAAGGTTGTAAATAGGGAATGGAAAGTTCTCGACAAAGATCAATCGTCTGCAATTCATGGAAAGCAGTACTTTCACCAAAAGTTACATCGGGTCGTTCCTTCTCCAGAAAATCACGGATCAGCTTGCGATAATAGGTATAATGCCCCGTCGACCGATGTCCGAAATAGTTTATATTACGATCGGATAATATTAATGAGCGATCGGCTTTTGTTAGCTCTTCCAACTGGGTTTTATTCGGATAAGGTATCACCCAAACACGCCCACATCGAGGATGGAACAAATGATTTTGCACCAAAAAAAGGACTTGGTGCCCGTCATTAATCAGACAATCAGCAAAAGCTTCCCATATTCTCGTCCGAAAACGATTTTCGACAAATAATATTTTCATAATATCATACCGTAAAATAAATTACAATGGATGCCGCAAACAAAGCCAAACTCAAAATAGAACATTTGCGGAGTTTGATGCCGCGCCTGCTCAGCAAACGGTGCTGAATGGCCAAAGCTATCGTAAAAGTCACCGCATTGAGCAATGTAAAAAGCTCGATCGTCAGACGGCCTTGAAGTAAGTATAGCGCCACAGGCAACAACATGACCGGTACAATGACACGCAAATTCATCTGTCGAATCTGATTCTCTCTGCCCACAAGACCTTCACAAAGCGAAATACCCACCCATAAGGGCATCTGAAGGGCTATTAAAAAAAACAGCCGGGCATTGTCGATCGAAAGACCTTTTAAGAAATAGCGGCTAAGCAAGGGCACGAACAGATAACAGGCCAGACAACCGCACAGCACTAGGCCCATAATCGCTGTATAATAGAGATCGAGTCGACGGCTATTCCCCATATAGAGCTTTTGGAAAAAGGCGATATACAAAAACTGATGAATAATGATAGCGATACCAGCCAGGCGAAAATAAAAACTGTAAATGCCCACTTGTTCATACCCCATAAAGTAAGCGATATAGATTCTGGCACTGGACGTAAGCCAATAGATAATAATTCCGGAGACAACCATATGGAGGCTGTAACGAAGGATCTCGCCGCAGTCGTCGTGCAGCAGGGCAGGTATGCTTTTGGTGTGGAGCTTATAAAACTGTCGCACATAAAACCCGCCCAACACAAAAAGGTAAACCTGCATGGCCGCTTCAAGGAGCATAACATGATGAGTGATTCCGAAACTCCATATGACCAAAATCACTCCTGTCAATATGAAATAATATCCCCCGTCGAACAATACACCCAGCCAACCCTTGTCTTCCGATTTGAGGATAGAGCTGTAGAGCCTTTGGAGTGCAAAAATCAAGGTAAAAAGCAAAATTAGCGAAAACCGTTGACCGATCGCTCCGTACCAACGCAACAAACAGGCTATGACGGCTATCCCCAGTACAGGAACTCCATAGAGCATAAAAACCTGCTTTTTATCCCTTTCCCCCCGACGAAGCACGAAATAAGGATAAGCCCCCCCTAAACCCAACATAGCCACGACGGCGAGTACACTCCCCAGCGCGTAGGAGAATTCTACTACACCATACTCTTCAAGGGAAACAAAATTAAGAAAAAAAATAGGGGCCAAGAAGGCAACTCCCTTTGACAATACAAAAAACAGGATGTTATCCCGCACCTTTTTAAAGAGCAGGCTTTTATTGTGCACCACCATTTTTGTAAGACTGTCGCTTTTCATAAATTCGATCTGCCACTTTAGCGTAATGGCAGATGGCCTGATCCGGATCAAATTCTTTGTAACGCAAAGCCTGCCCAACATAAAGCCCCGGCTCAGTGAGCGATTTAGCCACTACAGCCCCGGCCCCTACAGTCACAGCATCACAAATACATACGTCCGAACAAATCAATACGCGCGAACCGACATAGACATTTTGTCCAATTGAGATGCTGCCGTCCACTCTCCAGCGTGCTGCTCCAGATCTGCTATGATAGAACCCATGAGTCCAGAGCTGACTTCCGATGCCAGCTAAAATGGAGTTTGCACCGAGACGGACACTGGCCGTCATGTCGATAAAATGCGATACGCCGATTATGGCATTTATACCCAGGATTAGTTCCGATTCGCGCAGATTGGAACTTGCTGAAAGAATCCTGTTGTATTTATTGATAACGGCTTCAGCATCCAATTGCACTCGGAAACGCCCCTTAAGCAAATTCATGCGTTGAATGCGCGATCGAGTGCCCAGATGAATAGATTTCGTGAGAATTAAGTTCCCACTTTGAATCACAGCCCCTTCTCCCAGGTAAATACCTGAAGTCAGGATCAATGAAAACCCAATTCTGCTTTTACGGCCGAAGGAATCCCTTCCCCGCCAAATATCCTTACAAGAGGGAATGCGATACACGAAGGTAACAGAAACAAAATAGATGCGATAAGCCAACGCTTCATAAGAATCGATTCTCTATTTTATTTTTTAACTACGTTCTTCCGATAATAGACACAGAGGGCGCTCAGATAATTGGCAAACGTAACCATATAAGAGTTTTTCATCTCCCATTTACTCCGGTGTGCAATGATTTCACGGGCTTTGGCTTGGTAGCCAAATCTCCGGCAAAAAGAGTCGGAAGAGCGTAAATCGTCGCGCAAGGTCTGCTCCACCCGAATACCCAGAACACCGTTCATCATCAGATGACTGGAGAGTGATACGGCTTTAGCTCTTACCATAATATTCCAGGGCAATTCTTTTTCAAAAGCTTTGCGCAGAACATATTTATTGACGCGTACAGGTTTATTGCTGAATCCATCAAGTCCAGCCATAGTCTTGTTCGCCAATTTCCAAGGAATAGTCGATGCAAATTGATTGAAACGCTGTTCGTAGAAGGGTAGTACCGTAGTAACCCCGCGATTATGGGCCATATCGACCATATAACGAATATCATCGGTATACTGCTCCTGCCATTTTTTCTCGATAAGTCGATTAAATATCTCCCTGGAACTCATTCCAGCATGCAAATCAACCCGGTACCAATCGCAGATTTTCTCAAAATTGGACATATCGTATCTCCAGGTTTTGTATTTGACCGGATCGGCCATAAATTTCCTTCGCAGGATAAACCATTCGGGTACCAGCGCATTGACAAGCAGATGGGAGTACTTCACTCTTCGGTCAGCCGCATTATAGAGTTTCAAAAGACAGGAAAGCCGCTCATACAAGTCCACCACTCCTTTACCGAATGCCCCCCAACCACCTGTTCCCTGATGAGATATTCGATCAATTACCTTCATATCTACGCTATTGACTGAAGGAGTATGAAGTCTGGTATCCTGTCCAGCAAAATAACGCACTGAAATGTCGTTTGATAAATGAGGCCGAAATATCCAATTTCCAAAAACTGGATTATTCATCTTTTGTAAATCATCTTCATAATCAGCCACAATTTTAGTATCTGCTGGATCGACCGTCACAACTTCCGTATTATACCCTAAATATGAAGCCAATTCTTGAGCATATATAGTTTCATCTTGCGAACTTCCCGCAATACGATAGGAAACAACTCGTGTTTGTTCCGGACAAATATTATGTAATGAAGCTAACATTACACAAGAGTCTATGCCTCCGGATAAATAAACCACATTATTTTCACCAGCCCAATCAGCATGTACTTCCAATATCTTTTCACGCAGCAGACGTATATTTTCTTCCTCCGAATAATCGTTCTCAGAATACTCGATCGGCAATGATTCTCGCTCAATAGATTGCAAGGTTCCTCTTGGTATATAGTGCAACATCTCACCAATACGCACCTCATTCACATCTTCGTAAATAGTATAACCATCAGGTATGAACTGCTGATAAAGCAAAAAATCCGTATAGAATTTATTTATGTCTGTGGAAACATCATAAGCGATATCGTGCATATTGGTCGCCACAACTAACCGTTCTGTAAGCGAATCAAAATAATAATATCCAGATTTCTGCCCCATTGAATCACGCATCATATTTAACATACCGCTCTTCCGGTCAACCAAAACAATAAAATATCCTCCGGCAAATATTCGATTAGCTAATTGGTGGGAAAGTTCACTCCTTAAGACTGAAACCGTCGCAAAAAATTCTTTTTTAGATATATTCCGATTCATTAAACCATATGCCCAGAATATACGCTCACCATCATCCAAGAAAATCTCATCTGATTCCACACGTCCTATACGAATCGAATTACCACAAATTTCTATATACATTTTTCAATCATTTTATTAACAATTTTAAAGCATAGATATAATGCCTAAATAAACAATAGCATCTCAGAATTATGAAATCATATCTGCCTCCAGACTACTTTAACAAAGACTTCATTTTATACGAACACTAACGATTATCATTTAAAATTCAGCACAAGCCTTTATCACATTTATAGTAAAAAATCCTCTTTCCAATGACATCACCCTTGGTATTGACACCTTTTTTCACTAGCTATTTTCAGAAATATATCCCTGAAATAACGTCACCAAATTATCCTGCAACAATACCTCGACAAACTCTCTGAAAACGCCCTCGCCTCCTCGTTTCTGAAGAGATACAGTTGCCAACCGACGTATATACTCCGGAGCACTCGCAGGAACTCCGGAAACACCGACCTTCCGAAGCAATTCAATATCATTAAGGTCATCTCCAATATAAGCAACTTCATCCAATGAGATGCATAGTTCACCACATAACCCTTGGGCAATTTCAAGCTTATTTGTCACACCTTGAAAAAGGTAATCAACACCTAATTTCTCCGCTCTGCGTTTGACAATAGACGTGGTTTCTCCCGTCAATATACCCACAGGTATACCGGCCCGATGCGCGAAAAAAACCCCCGCACTATCATAAGTATGGAATTTTTTCCATTCATTTCCAGTCTGATCGTAATACATACCACCATCAGTCCAAACACCGTCAATATCGGTAAGGATTAATTTTATATTATTCATATTCAGCTATATTTCGAGCAGGCACACCTTCGCAAACAGCCTGGGAGGGGGGGGGAACTGCGAAGACAAACAGCATTAGCCCCTATTACACTGTAATTACCTATGGTTATTTGCCCCAGCATATATTATGACATTATTGCCAATAATCGGCCGGCCGCCGTTTCTATCCCCTATAGTAACACCCTGAGACAGTTGTCTCCAATTACACATCGGACACCAATAACACAGCCGGCACCATGTTTATCTTTAATCCCCGACCGATTTGAGCAGAATAGTAAATTTCAACCAGACCGAGAATTCGTTCCAAAACAGAATAAACAGAGGCTTGCTCTTCATTACCCTTCAGATAAAGTAATCTGGCCAATCTGTAAGTTAATACAGGGTGCAATTGCGGCGTTATGTTAAGCCGATGGATATCTATTACCTCACCATCATACCACCGACGATAATCATCTATAAATTGATCAATAGCGTTTTTATATAATTCAACATCATAATCCAGCTTTTCCTCACTCAAGTAGGTCTTTGATTTCTAAAAGTGGACAAGTTGATATATCTCAAATGCATCCATTCTATGAAATCATTTCCGGGTATATTATTTCATCTGCAGGAATATCATGGAGCACTTTGCGTCCGATCACTTCCGCGCGATCCACCCATTTATATCCATCCCCGGGACTCAAGAGATGAATATCGTTTTCAGAGATTATTTCTCCCTGTCGAATACTCCTCCGGGTTGCAATCGACCGCTCCAATTTAATTTTAGCGCTTAGCACATCCTTTTCAATATACAGATCTTCTGTTCCCATCCAACGCTCTGCAACTCGGATATCCCGAACCATTCGGTATACGCCATCTGGCCCCAATGACCCAGCCTGATCGGTACCTTTCATGCGTCGATCGATCGTAATATGCTTCTCGATTATTTCTGCCCCCAGCCCCAACGCGACTATAGGAGCTGAGATGCCAATAGTATGATCTGAAAAACCTATCTTATATTGTCCATAATTTTTCCTCAAATAAGATATTGTCTGCAGGTTCAAATTATCAGGTGCTGTAGGGTATTGTGAAACACAATGCAGAATAGCAATGTTATCATGATACTTAGTAATAATATCCAAGGCATTATCCAACTCTTTTTTCCCAGCCATACCGGTTGACAAAATAATCGGAATACGGGTCTCGGCCATAGCTTCCAATAATGGCAGATTTGTCAGATCACGACTTGCAACCTTCAATTTATCCGGCGTAAACAATTTTAAAAGAGAAAGACACCCTTTAGCACAAAGGGTTTCGATAAAATCCAACCCTTTGGATTTGGCATATCGATATACTTCATAATGGGCTTGGTCATCCAGTTCGAGGTAAGCCCGATGTTCCCCATACGTAGCTCCAAAAGAATTCGGGGTGTTGTATGGTCTATTCATTTGAGAAACAGTAAGTTCCTCTTTCAAATCCCGACGGGTCATCTTGACTGCATCCATAGGTTGCAGATCCAGGCCGAACACATCTTCCTCTATCGGTCTGCATATCAATTCGATGATCAACTTTGCAATATCGACGGAACCGTTATGGTTTTGCCCAATTTCACCGATAATATATGTCTTTCTCATATTTATATTTTATTTTTGATTGGATTTAATAATCTCATCCATTGTTGCATACAGGCATGCATGTCCATCAAGGTACGATACGACATCTTTTATCGTGAAGCGAGGATTTACCTCAAAAACAGCCTGAAAAATTTTCTGCTGGATACGAAAGTCAGTCAATGTATCTATGGTTAAGCGGATTGTCCGCTTTTCAAGGTCAGCCGGAATCGGATTTAAGATTATTTTAAAATCGTTAGGATGAGTATAAATATAATTTGTTACGTGTTCGTGATATACTTTCTCCACCGTCTTCCGAGCAACAAGTTCCAATGCTGCCAGTGTAACATATTCAGCCCAAAAGCCAAAATGGGTTTTTATGGTTGGAGTATGATTGCTCGTACAAAATGATACATAATCTGCATCGATATTTTCACTCGCTAAAATCAATGAATCAAGCGATTCAATATCTAAGAAAGGATTATCAGCACAAATTCTGATAATTTTCGAAATCCCATAATATCGGGCTGCTTGAATAAAGCGATCCAAGACATCATTTTCATCTCCCCGAAAGCATTTCATCCTGTGTTCCCGAACTAAATCGCATATGGCATCATCAGGAGATGATGATGTTGTTGCCACAATAATACTGTCAGTCAACTTACACTGTGTTAATCGAGAAAGCAGAATGCTGAGTATTCCATCATTTCCGTAAAACGGAAGAATCATTTTAGACGGCAGCCGGGTTGACCCAGTACGAGCCTGAATTATTATTCCAAGCTTATTCATTAATATTTATTGTATTGGTCTTATTTTATATATAGAGGTTAATCCACTTTCGAGTAAAATCCAGTTTAATTATATGTTATGGATTTAGGCTTTAACAGATGGCTGTATACCTGCCTGAAGAAGGTTCCTATTATACCTTCGCGGTAAACAATCCTATGTTTCCATCGATTTGCCATCCAGCGACGAAACTTAAACCAGATTATCTGAACAAAACCTTTTTCAGGAAATTTTTCGCTAAATTCGGGATGTAAAATATCATTCAAGACCCGCTTTTCAAGTTTTACATCCCGTTCAAAGGGAGGAATCAATGCTGCATCCAATCCTAAATTGTCAATTGAAATGGCATTCATACAATTCAAAAAACGATGCATATTCATGCGGCTTGCCATTGCATAAAGTTCCGGCCAATCGATTACATCAGCATGGCGTCGAACAAACATGGCCCAATCGACCACATGCCTGACACCAATCTCCTCGGCGGCAAAATGTGCAGCGGCATGGCGTAAGAGAAAGAGCGCATTGAATCGGGGCGACGGAAGATAAATACTCGCACGTCCCAACCGGATCATTTCTCCGGGTATTTCGGCATATTTTTTCAAGAGCCGTTCTATATCCCGATTCGAGGCATGGGCATGTATATTCAAAAAATCGTAATGATTTTCGACCAAAACTCCGTCAAAAAGAAAAACCGTATGATGATGTTTATCTTCATCAATCTGAATACTCCGCTCGTGATATAATAATTCATCCGCCTCTTCCTGCCTGCCAAAAAGCCAAATATCAATATCTCCACATGGACGATGCTCCGGACGCGGATAATAAAGACTCAACCCATATCCTTTCAGGAGCATTAGCGGAATGGAATGCGATATATAGAAATCCGCGATTTCAGTCAGAACTTTTTCCTGTTTCTGGTAACAATGCTCTATCTGCTCAACATGGTAAGCCCACTGTACACGTAAAGACAACGATAAATTCTCTTCCGCATGAAATAGCCGTAAAGCATCCCAGATCAACGCTCCCGTCCCCTGTTGGAAGGAAAGATCATAGATTTTCTGCCATTGCTTATCAGAAACTACCATTGGCATTTCCGCAGATCGTTGCGCCTGCAATCCGATGCGCAATAGAGAAAAATATGTCTTTTCGATATCAGTCATCTACCTCTGTCCTTATACATGCTCTGGTAGTACTCTTGGTATTCGCCAGAAGTTATGTCGTCCATCCATTTTTGGTTTTGGA
>ERZ827528.1457-NODE-1457-length-24598-cov-14.139347_pt1 | contig 24598 bp, 15 predicted proteins | sample MGYA00519768_ERZ827528 | MGnify/ENA primary metagenome ERZ827528 (study PRJEB31778, sample SAMEA3449343) | human gut metagenome | biome: human gut; feature: human-associated habitat; material: faeces | place: United Kingdom | collected 2010/2012 ...
ACTTCTACGAGAAGGGCGACAAGCCGCTCGAAATCGTCACCTCCCGCCAGTGGTATCTGAAGAACGGCGGCACCGACGAGAAGCTGAACGCCGAACTCATCGAGCGCGGCAAGGAACTGAACTTCCACCCCGACTTCATGCGCGTGCGCTATGAGAACTGGGTGCACGGCCTGAACGGCGACTGGCTGATCTCCCGCCAGCGCTTCTTCGGCGTGCCGTTCCCGTTGTGGTACCCGGTGAAGGAAGACGGCACCCCGGATTATGATCACCCGATCACGCCGAGCGAAGACGTTCTGCCGATCGACCCGACCGACGACGTGCCGGAAGGCTACACCGAGGACCAGCGTGACGTGCCCGGCGGCTTCACCGCCGAACCGGACATCATGGACACCTGGGCGACTTCCTCCCTCACCCCGCAGATCGTAACCCGCTGGGAGGAGCCTGGCGAAGAGAACCAGGCGATCTTCAACGCCACCTTCCCGATGGATCTGCGCCCGCAGGGTCAGGACATCATCCGCACCTGGCTGTTCTCCACCGTCGATCGCGCCCACCTTGAGAACAAGTGCCTGCCGTGGGCCCATGCGACACTGTCCGGCTGGATTCTCGACCCGGATCACAAGAAGATGTCGAAGTCCAAGGGCAACGTGGTGGTGCCCGACAAGCCGATCAAGCAGTTCGGCGCCGACGCAGTGCGTTACTGGGCCGCTTCCGCACGTCTGGGTCTGGATGCCACATACGACGAGGGCCAGATGAAGATCGGCCGCCGTTTGGCCATTAAGCTGCTCAACGCCACCAAGTTCGCACTGGCCATCGGCCGTGAGGACGAGAACCACCATGTGGCCGAAGCCGCCACCGCAACGTGGAATCCGGCAGATGTGACCGAACCGCTGGACCGTGCGGCCATGGCGAAGATGGCTCTGGTGGTACGCGAAGCCACTGCGGCGCTGAACTCCTATGAGCATTCCAAGGCGTTGGAAGCCATCGAGGACTATTTCTGGCAGTTCTGCGACGACTACATCGAGCTGGTGAAGAACCGTGCCTATGGCACCGCCGATGCCACTGGCAACGTGCCAAGCGAGACCGCGGTCAAGTCCGCACGCACCGCATTGGGCCTGGGGCTGGACGCGTTCGCCCGTCTGCTGGCACCGTTCCTGCCGTACGCCGCCGAAGAGGTGTGGAGCTGGATGCATGCCGGCGAGGGTTCCGTGCACCGTGCCGCATGGCCGACTCCGGACGTGTACGAGGCGGCTGCGGCGAAGGTCTCCCCGGAGCTGCTGACCCATGCCGGCGAGGCACTGGCCGCTCTGCGCGGCATCAAGTCCAAGGCGAAGGTCTCGATGAAGACCCCGATCCTGTCCGTAACGCTGGGCGTGGCCGATGATGTGCGCGAATCCATTCAGAGCGCGCTGGGCGACATCGCCGAGGCCGGACGCGTGGTCGGCAAGATCAGCTTCGCCGGTGCCCTTGCCGCCGCCAAGGATGCTCTGGACAAAGCCAAGTCCGAAACCGAGGCCGCAGCCGAAGTGATCGTCGAGGAATCCGAACTCGGCGAGCCGCCGGCCAAGAAGCCTAAGAAGAAGTGAGTAAGTAAGTAGACACGAGATCAGCCCTCAAACTACCGACGCTCAGGGGTATCCCACCGTCGATGGTTTGAGGGCTGATCTTCTTTTCCGCAAACTACCGACGCTTAGGCCTACCTCAGCGTCGGTAGTTTGGAAAAGCAATTGCGCGGGATGTCTGGAGATAGTCGTACGGATGACTGCTGTATTCAGTCCAGGCACCTGTCCCTGCGAGCATCCGGCATACGCATATCTCACACGTGGGCGTCACGCAGGAATCATGCGAACACATCAAGCACGCCCGGGTCTCCCCCGGCGTCGGCAATACGCTGATGACGTTTCTTGGCTTCCGTGACCACGAATTCTCGGTACATTTCCGCAATTTCCGGATCAAGACCCGCATCAACGGCGATACGGTGCAAGCGTTCGATCTGGTAATCCTCACGTTTTGTGTCTTCCGGCGCGAATCCGGCGCCAGCCTTCAATACACCGACCTGAGAGGTGGCTTTGAACCGTTCCGCGAGCAACGAGACGATCGCGGAGTCAATATTGTCGATGGATTGGCGCAATGCCTTGATCTTTGCGACTGCCTGGGCAGTTTCCGGATGCTGTTCGGCCTGGGCCGAATCGATGGTGGTCTTCTGCCAGTCGCTATGTTCGGAATCACTCATACGGTTAGCCTACCCCACCGAATAGCCACAATCGGTTTCCAATCGAAGCACTACGATACGCCATGCGAAACGGCAAGCAAAAGGCGGGCCCGGGCAAAACCGGAACCCGCCCAAACCCCTGGGGAAACCCAGATGGCGAACCCTGCGTAAACCTTATGCAGCCTTACGCGAACCTTGCGCCTCTCAGTTGCCGTTGGTGGCGTTGCTGGCGTTGGCCTGCTGCACGATCGCGGCAAGGAAGTCGCGGTTGGATGCCGTCTTCTTCAAGCGCGGCACCAGGGTCTGGTAGGCTTGCTCGGCTTCCATGCCGCCGAACAGACGACGCAGACGGTAGATGATCGGCAGCTCCTTCGGATCGGTGATGAGCTCCTCGCGGCGCGTGCCGGAGGCGTTCACATCGATGGCCGGGAACATGCGCTTTTCCGCCAGTTCGCGGCTCAAACGCAGTTCCATGTTGCCGGTGCCCTTGAATTCCTCGAAAATCACCTCATCCATCTTGGAACCGGTTTCCACCAGCGCGGAGGAGATGATGGTCAGGGAGCCGCCGTTTTCGATATTGCGGGCGGCGCCGAAGAACTTCTTCGGCGGGTACAGCGCCTGGGCATCCACGCCGCCGGACAGAATACGCCCGGAAGCCGGTGCCGCGATATTGTAGGCACGGGCCAGACGGGTCATGGAATCAAGCAGCACGACCACATCCTGGCCAAGCTCCACCAGGCGCTTGGCGCGTTCGATGGCGAGTTCGGCCACGATGGTGTGATCGGATGCCGGGCGGTCGAAGGTGGAGGAAATGACCTCGCCCTGCACCGTACGTTCCATATCGGTGACTTCCTCGGGGCGCTCGTCCACCAGCACGACCATCAGGTGCACTTCAGGATTATTGGTGGTGATGGCGTTGGCGATGTTCTGCAAGGTGATCGTCTTGCCGGCCTTCGGAGGCGATACGATCAGGCCACGCTGACCCTTGCCGATCGGGGAGATGATATCCATGATGCGGCCGGTGAGCTTGTTCGGCGTGGTCTCCTGCTTCAGGCGTTCCTGCGGGTACAGCGGGGTGAGCTTGTTGAACTGCGGACGGCCCATGGATTCCTCGACGCTCATGCCGTTGATGGAATCGATGGACTGCAGCGGCACGAACTTCTGACGCTGGTTGCGGCGCTCGCCCTCGCGCGGTGCGCGAATGGCGCCATGCACGGCGTCGCCCTTGCGCAGACCGTACTTCTTGACCTGGCCCATGGAAACGTACACATCGTTCGGACCCGGCAGATAGCCGGAGGTACGGATGAATGCGTAGGATTCCAGCACGTCGACAATACCGGCGACCGGCACGAGATCGGCCTGCTGTTCATTGCGATCATTGCGATCGTTACGCTCGTTGCGTGCGGCATCGCGGTTGTCGTTCTCCGCATTGTCCGCGTTGCGGTCGTTACGGTCGTTGCGCTCGTTACGATTACGACGCTCGTCGCGCTCGTCGAAATCACGGTTGCGGCCACGCAGACGACGGCCACGACGGTCGCGGCCGTCGCGGTTCTCACGCTCGCCGCGCTCTTCACGGCCACGATACGATTCCCCATCGTTGCGGGATTCCTGCTTACCGCCCGGCAGGGACGCAAGAATATCGTCAAGATCGCGCGCGGTCTCCTCGCTCGGCACATCCTGATCCTTGCGATGACGACGACGGCGCACGTTGCCGGCGATCAGTTCCTCACCATCAAGCTCATCGTGAATGCGGCGATGCGGCTTACGCTCCTTGCGATCGCCTTCCTTCGCAGCATCAAGATCCAGCGTGGCCAGCAGATCCACGGCTTCATGCGCCTTATCCTTTGCGGCGGTGCGGTCGCGACGGGTGGTATTCTCCGCAGTATCCGCTTGAGCAGGTGCGGCGTCGGACTGCTTCTTGGATTTGGCCTCAGCAGCCTTCTCGCTCTTGCCTTCCACAGGTTCAGAGGTCTTCGGAGCGCTGGTCTTCGGAGCTTTTACAGTGACACCGGCAGGCGCTTCGCCGCCGGAACGAGCGGCCTGAAGCGTAGCAAGCAGCTCCGGCTTGCGCATAGTGGAAGTGCCGCGCAGTCCCATCTGCTTGGCAAGCTCCTTCAGCTCCGGCAATTTCATGCTCTCAAGATCTTGGCTATTGGCCACGTTATATACCTTTCCACAGCATTCGCCAATCGTATTCCCTGACGATTCTGAAGAGTGATTGCGGCTTCACGCCGCGATGAGAATCCGTGGCAAACCATGCACACGAACTTGCTTCACTGTACAACGCCGCCCCGGACAACGCAACACGCTGTCATATCGTGGTTTCCGTACGCTTTTTGCATCATTGCCGACGTGCGTTGAAACGCCATGTTCCACCCCATTGTATGCGTTTCTATGCCAAGAGCGCACCCGAATTCCTTCGGCGTGCGCTCTTGGCATAGATAACGGCCTATCGGCGAATCATCGCCTTGCTACCGGCTACTTCTCCTCGTGGTAGGACTGGTCGGTGTTCACGGACCAGACGTTTTCCTTGGTCGCCTTGCCGGACTTGATATTGTCAACGGCCTCGATGGCGGTTGCCATGGAGTGATCCATGTTGTTGTAGCGATGCTGGCCGTTGCGGCCCACGCAATACAGGTTGCCGAAACCGTCAAGATAATCGATGACCTCGTCGATACGGTCATACGTATCGAAGTAGGCGGGGTAAGCCTTCTTGACGCGTTCGCGATGGGAATCGAGCACATCCTCCGGTTTTTCGATGACACCCATGCGCATCAGCTCGGAAATGGCGAATTTCACCGCGTCCTCCTCGCTCATGTTCCAGAAGGTGTCGCCTTCCTCGCAGAAGTACTCCAAGCCGATCCACACGGTATCGTCAACATTCTTGACCAGATACGGGCTCCAGTTGTTGAACACCTGGATACGACCGACCTTGTAGCCCGGATCCTGCACGTAGATCCAGCAATCCGGCACGATCGGCGGATTGCCGAGGGTGGGAATGTCGGTGGTGTTTTCAAGCTTGAGATGGTTGACCAGCAGGCCGACGGTCACGAAATCGCGGTATGGCAGGCCTTCGGCCACCTCGGTGACGGCTTCGGGAGCGGCCTTGGAACCGGTCGCCGCGGCCTCGGTATCGACACCCGCGGCGTCAATGGCCTCGACCAGATCCTTGACCGGCATGGAGGAGATGAACTGATCGGCGTTCCATTCGGTACGAGTGCCGTCGGCGGCCTCGGTCACCACGGAGGAGATATGGCCGTTCTGCTGGCGCACCTCGATAACCTTGGCATCGGTAACGACCTTCACACCCGCGTTCTCGCAGTTGGATTCCACGGTCTCCCACAGCTGGCCCGGACCATACTTCGGGTACCAGAACTCTTCGATCAGCGAAGTCTCGACCTCGGAATTATCACGCTTCTTCGGCAGCAGCTTCTGGAAGGCGTTCTTCAACACACCCATGATGCTCAGGCCCTTGACACGCTGCGCACCCCAATCGGCCGAAATCTCGGACGGGTGGCGCCCCCACAGCTTCTCGGTATAGCCCTCGAAGAACATGGAATACAGCTTGCGGCCGAAACGATTGATGTAGAAGTTCTCCAGATTGTCTTCCGGCAGCTTGTGCACCATGGACTTCAGGTAGCTGAATCCGGCGACCATGGTCAGCTTGAATCCCATGGCCTTCAAAGTGCCCGCGCTCAGGGAAATCGGATAATCCAGGAAGTGCTTGTTCCAGTAGATGCGGGAGACGCGGTGACGCTTGAGCATCACCTTGTCTTCGACCTCGGGGTCCGGGCCGCCCGGTTCCATGTCATGCTCGCGATTGAGCTTCTTATCATCGTAGGAGGGCGCACCCTGCAGCGGAAGCGTGTTCTTCCACCAATCCATGATGCGATCGTCCTTCGAGAAGAAACGGTGGCCACCGATATCCATGCGGTTTCCATTGTGCTTCACAGTGCGGGAAATGCCGCCGAATTCATGGGTTTCTTCCAGAACAGTAACGTCGTACCTATCGGCACCGCCGTCCTTGATCAGTTCCCAAGCCGCGGTCAGGCCAGCAGGGCCACCGCCGATAATCACTACGGACTGCTTGTCGGTCACGTCCAATCTCCTTACGTCAAATCATGCATATTCTACTAGAGCCTAAGGAACGACGCCCGGCACCCCGCCGGTTCCACATCCTTCCTCCATACATGGCACTGACCATGCCCGCTCTTCCCAATGTGCCACTATAGATTCCCCATCGGTCAAAAACCGGACGAGATTCCGGGTGAAGCCGACGTCACAGGCAGTACGGTAAGGCGGCTCAACCCATATCGTCCGGAATGTCGATATCCGTTTTCTGCACTTCCTCGACGTTCACATCCTTGAATGTAACAATGCGCACATTCTTGACGAAACGGCTTGGGCGGTACACATCCCACACCCACGCATCCGTCAGCTGCACGTCGAAGTAGACGTCCTGGCCTGCGGACCGCACGTTGAAATCGACCTTATTCGCCAGGTAGAACCGGCGCTCGGTCTCCACCACGTAGGTGAACAGTTTGATGACGTCGCGGTATTCCTTGTACAACGCCAGTTCGGCGTCGGTTTCGTAATTATCGAGATCTTCGGCGCTCATTCCTTTGCTTTCATGTTCCTATGGCGCTACGGCCATGATGTGCCCGGCCCGCATGCGGGCTGTTTGTTCCAATGCTTCAGACCCGGCCACACGGGGCCAGTGCGAGTCTACTTGCCGTTGTTCCTTTTGCGGCCACGCCCCAGCGTACGCCACCATGCGCCCTTTGACGTCTTGGACTTGCCCTGCGCATACGGCCAGTTCGAGCCCTCGTCGTCGGAAGCGGCACCAGCGGAGACGGCACCGTCTTTACCTGCCTCAGGCTCATCATGTTGTGCATCATCGCCGCTCACCTTGCCGGCAGACGACGAATCCACATCCGCAGCAACGGGGGCGGGAGCCGCCATATCGCCGCCAGCCGTTCCCGATTCCGCCAACGCCCCCTGCTGGATGGCGATGGAATGCTCACGGGCGGCCATGGCCTCCTTCACGCCGGGATTGTCTTCGATCACATGCATACCGAACGCGTCAAGGGAGCGAATCGGATCGAACTCGTCCACCAGAGTGTCCATAACAATCAAATCCTGATAACGATTCTGCGCAGCGTTCCACAATGCGTCACGCGAACGGCCGGACGGCATGAAGCCAAGCGACTGGTAGACGGACACGGAGCGCGTGTTCTGTTCCGGAACCGCAACCCAAATACGATGCATGCCAAGACCCGCCGGCTCAGGGGCGAACCCATAGGTCATCACACGGGGCATGATGTCGCGCGAATAGCCACGGCCACGGTAATCCTGACCCAGAATCACCTGAATGCGCGCGGAACGGGCCCAGCCGTCGATATCAATCAGGAAGATCATGCCGATCACGTTGTCGCTTTCCGCGGCGTCGATCTCGCCATCGCCATCATGATCGCTTTCGGTGATAATCGACCATGCGATGGTGCGGCGAGCCTCAGGATCGCCCACACCGGATTCAGCCGGCGCCTCGCCCTTGCTCCAAGCCACGGAACGACGCACCCAAGCGTGCACGGCGGCACGTTCGGCCACGCGATCCTTGCCGGTAATGCCAGAAGCCCCCGGATAGGCATCGATCACATCCATCCTGTCGAGGTCTTCGACGGTAGCCGGGCGCAGACGCACCATTTCACCGCGTACGGGAGGGATGGCGATACTGGCCGGCAGCTCTCGGGATTCCGACTGTGCAGCATTATCTGGCATGTGTATTTCATCCTTGCGTCATTGACATCGTGTGGTTTGCCCACATCCATTCCGACGGTATTCTACCCGACTGGAGGATTGCTGGGAACACAATAGGATAATAGGCGCATAACGCCCACGAACCGGCGCGAAACCAATAAACGATGGTTTCCTCGTCGTTTTCGACGCATACGCATCGCAACAAAGCCATGCGGGGCGTGCGCCGGTTTCCCAGCACACACCCCGCATGATCGGCGGGCCGGAACCCGCCAAAGGATCGAGTCAGATCACATCACTTGATCTTGCTCATAACCACCTTGGTGACGGCCTTGGCGTCGGCCTGGCCGCGCGTGGCCCTCATCACGGCACCGATGATGACACCCATCGGCTTCATATTGCCGCTCTTGAGCTTCTCGACAACATCCGGATTGGCGGCGAACGCCTCATCCACGGCCTTGTCGATCAAGCCATCGTCGGAAACGACCTTCAGGCCGCGCTTCTCGACGACTTCGCTCGGCGTGCCTTCACCGGCGAGCACGCCGGCAACGGTCTGCTTGGCAAGCTTGTCGTTCAGCTTGCCGTCGGCGATCAGCTTCTCGATCTCGGCAACGTCGGCCGGAGTGATCGGAAGCTCCTCCAAGGTCACGCCCTTGGCGTTGGCCTCGCGGGAAAGCTCGCCCAGCCACCACTTGCGCGCACCGGCTGCGGTAGCGCCCTCAGCCACGGTGGCTTCGATCAGATCAAGCGCATCAGCGTTGAGAATGTCGCGCATCTGCACATCGTTCAAGCCCCATTCGGCCTTCAGACGGTTGCGGCGTTCACGCGGCATCTCCGGCATCTGAGCCTTGATCTCTTCGATATGCTCCTTGGTGATGTGCAGCATCACCAGATCCGGATCCGGGAAGTAGCGGTAGTCGTCGGCGTCGGACTTCACACGGCCGCCGGCGGTGGTCTGCGAAGCCTCATCCCAGTGGCGGGTCTCCTGCAGGATCTCGCCGCCTTCGGAAAGAATCTGCGCCTGACGGCGAATCTCGTACTGCACGGTCTTCTCGATGCCACGGAACGTATTCACGTTCTTGGTCTCGGAACGGGTGCCGAACGGATCGCTCGGGTCGCGGCGCAGCGACACGTTCACATCGGCACGCATGTTGCCCTGCTCCATACGCGCGTGGGAAATGTTCAACGCACGCACGATGTCGCGGATGGCACGCATGTAGGCACCGGCGATCTCCGGGGCACGCTCGCCCACGCCTTCGATCGGCTTGGTCACGATCTCAATCAGCGGCACGCCGGCACGGTTGTAGTCGACCAGGGAGTGGTCGGCGCCCTCGATACGGCCGTCCGCGCCACCAACGTGGGTGTTCTTGCCGGCGTCGTCCTCGATATGCGCACGCTCGATCGGCACACGGAAGATGGTGCCGTCGTCAAGCTCGACATCAAGATAGCCGTTGCCGTTGGTCGGCTTGTCGTACTGCGAGATCTGGTAGTCGCGCGGCATGTCCGGGTAGAAGTAGTTCTTACGGGCGAACTGGCTCCACTCGGCAATCTCGCAATGCAGGGCGAGACCCAGCTTGATCGCATAGTCGACGGCAGTCTTGTTGACCACCGGCAGGGAGCCTGGCAGACCCAGGGAGACCGGGGTCAGCTGGCTGTTCGGCTCGCCGCCGAAGGAGACCTCGGCAGGGCAGAACAGCTTCGTCTTGGTGGACAGTTCCACGTGGGTTTCCAGACCGAGCACCGGGTCAAACTGCTTAACGGCCTCGGAGTACTTCATCAGTTTTTCAGCCATGATGATTCCTTAAATCCTTTCCGATCCGTCGATCACTTGGCCTGGCCGTCGAGCCAGGAAGCGTTCAGCGACTTCCAGATCGGGCCGTTCCATTCGTCTTCCAGCGCAGCTTCAAGGGCTGCGGCCGGCTTGTACATCACTTCGTCACGCTGCTGCGGCGCGATGAACTGGAAACCGACAGGCAGTCCGTCGTCGCTCAGGCCGGCCGGGATGCTCATGGCCGGAACGCCGGCGAGGTTGGCCGGAATAGTGGTGATATCGATGGCGTACATGGCCATCGGATCCTCGGTCTTCTCACCGAACTTGAAGGCGGTGACCGGGCTGGTCGGGCCAACGAGCACGTCGACCTTCTCGAACGCCTTCTTGAAGTCGTCGATGATGAGGGTACGGACCTTCTGCGCGGAACCGTACCAGGCATCGTAATAACCGGCGGACAGCGCATAGGTGCCGAGGATGATACGACGCTTGACCTCGTCACCGAAGCCGGCCTCGCGGGTGTAGGCCATCATGTTGGCTGCGGTCTGCGGCACGTTGTCCGGCGGCATCACACGCAGGCCGTAGCGCATGCCATCATAACGGGCCAGGTTGGAGCTGACCTCGGACGGCATGATGATGTAGTACGCGCCCAGGGAGTACGGCAGGTGCGGCAGAGACACCTCGGTGACTTCAGCACCCATCTCCTCAAGCTTCTTCACGCCCTCGTTGAAACGAGCTTCGACGCCCGGCTGGAATCCGTCGCCGCCAAGCTCCTTGATCAGACCGACCTTGAGACCCTTCAGATCGCGCTTCATGCCTTCACGGGCGGCGGCGACCGTCGGACGCGGGCCCTCCGGAATGGAAGTAGAGTCACGCTTATCATGGCCGCCGATGATCTCCTGCAGCAGTGCGGAGTCGAGCACGGTGCGGGAGCACGGACCGATCTGATCGAGCGAGGAAGCCATGGCGATGGCGCCGAAACGGGAAACACCACCATAGGTGGGCTTGACGCCGACAGTACCGGTCAGCGCGCCCGGCTGGCGGATGGAGCCACCTGTATCAGTGCCGAGGGCCAGCGGAGCTTCGAATGCCGCCACAGCGGAAGCGGAGCCGCCGCCGGAGCCGCCTGGGACGCGGTCGGTATCCCACGGATTATGCGTGGTCTTGTATGCGGAATGCTCGGTGGAGGAACCCTGCGCGAACTCATCCAGGTTGGTCTTGCCAAGAATCGGCATGCCGGCAGCCTTGAGCTTTTCGATAACGGTTGCGTCGTACGGGGGGATCCAACCTTCGAGGATCTTGGAGGCTGCGGTGGTTTCGATGCCCTTGGTGACGATCATGTCCTTGATCGCGATCGGCACGCCTGCCAGCTCCGGCAACGCGGCCTTCTCCTCGGCGCTCTTGGCATCGAAGGCATCGGCCTGTTCGCGGGCCTCGTCGGCGGAGACCTTCAGGAAGGCCTGCACGCTCGGCTCGGCGGCTTCAATGACGTCAAGATGCGCGTCGACCAGTTCGCGGCTGGAAACCTCGCCCTTCTTGATGGCCGCGCCCATTTCGGCGGCGGAAAGCTTGACCAGATCTGCTACGTTCGTCATGCTCACTCCTCGCTTCCCAGAATGCGCGGGGCAACAAACATGCCCGCCTCGGTCTTCGGGCCGCCGGCAAGAGCCTCGGCCTGGGTCAACGGCGTCTCAGGAACGTCGGGGCGCAGGTACGCTTCCAGCGGAATCGGGTTGGCGGTCGGTTCAACATCGTCGGTGGCGACTTCCTGAACCATATCGATGGAGTCGGCAATGACGTTCAGCTCGCCCTGCAGGCGGGTAATTTCTTCATCGCTCAGTGCGATTCGGGCCAAATCGCCCAAATGCACGATTTCTTCTTTGGTGAAAGTAGGCATGGCTTTAACAGTATCGCGTCTGTGTGACGAGCACGCGCCCTATTTCATGCCAATTCCAGGCCCCTCACATCGTTTTGGAATCTCGACCGCCCGCGAGCTCGGCCACCACTCGGACGCAGTTCCGCAAAGCCATCATGCATACTGCCCGGTGCTGTTATGTCAGTTCGGCCAGCGACCGATTTCCCCACCGGCTGGATGAATACGGACGTCTAAAACCCGCCTACCGGCCATTCCTCCCACCGACTGGATAAAAACACCCTCTCACATGCCCCTCAGACGCCCAAAACATCCAGCCAATGGGAAAAGCAACCGTTGAAGCACCACTCAGACGCCAAAATCATCCAGCCAATGGAATAATCAGGACGCTTGCAAGCCAACCAGCAGTCATTCCCGCCCACGCCCGGAAACAAAGGCGCCATCCATCCGCACTGAAAAGCCCGTCACCTCTCAGCGCCCGGAAAACCGATTCCTGTTTTGGCGAACACGAACCTGGTAGGCATCTCTTTCAACGCCTAGGAAACCATTCAGCAGAAACCCCTCCGCCCTCCCCAATTACGCCAAACCACCCGCCGACACGCGCAGGAACCACGAGTTATCCACAACCGGCAATCAGACTTTCCGAGGGCAGCCTCCGCAAGATAGCGTCAAATCATGAAAGCCTATCCTCAAGTCGACCGACTGCTTGACCAGTCCGAGAAAATGCAATGCTGCGCCCATAGCACCAATTCGCTCATCCAAAAAGGCCTCTATCGAAGGTATCTTGCGGGCGATCTGGCCAAACCATACCCCGGCCTGTATTCTCGTCACGAATATTGGAATCGTCTAAACGGCGCCGAACAATCACTGCATATGGCACGCACGCTCAAGGGAATGCACCCAGACTGGGTATTTGCCGGGCTCACCGCAGCAGCCGCATACGGCTTCGAACACCAGTGGTTCCTTCATCATGAAATAACCATCACGCTTTCCACCCATGGCTCATATCGGCCACATGACAAGCTTCATGTCATCTACAGCCCATACCCAAAGCACGATGCAACAATAGCAAGCGGAATCCCGGTCACCAATAAGGCCCGCACGCTTGTCGATTGCGGCAATACGCAGGAATTCCGAGGCGCACTACCAGTTTTCGATTCCGCAGCCGCAGGCGGGCTCGATGAGGCGGCACTGATGAAGGAGTGCTCGCTCATCACTCAAGATTGCACGAAAATCATCAAGCTGCTGCGCTACACCAATGCTGCAAGCGATAACGGCGGCGAGTCCTTTGCGCGCGGAACGATGATTGAAGCTGGTTTTGCGGAACCGCGGTTACAGGTCGTTATTGTGGATCCCGCAACCGGACAGCAATACAGGGTCGATTTTCTTTGGCGTACCGACGACGGCAGAAGCATCGTTTGCGAGTTCGACGGTACGGCCAAGTACGTCGATCCGGAAATGACCAGCAATAGAAGCATCCAGGAGACCGTTCAATTGGAGCGAAATCGTGAGCAAGGTCTTCGTCGCGCCGGAGTCACGGATATCATCCGGCTCACGTTCAATGATGTACTGCAGATAAAACCAATGGTGGCAAAACTGCGGAGGTCGGGCGTACCGATGGCCTCGTGAATAACCTCATCCGTCCATTTCTTCTACTGGCTGGAGGATTTTGCTTCGCGCATGGCTTCAAAACGGTCAAAACATCCAGCCGCTGGATGAATACGGACGGTTAGAGGCCTTCCATCGGCCATTCCTCCCACCGACTGGATAAAAACACCCTCTCACATGCCCCTCAGACGCCCAAAACATCCAGCCAATGGAGGAATCGGGAAAAACTAAACCGAGGAACAACAAGAACAGGAAAGAATCAGACCAAACGAAGAACTGGACATATGGTGCGGCACAGCACGGAGGAATCGCCACGAACAAATTACGACCGATACCTGCCGGAACCAACACCGGCGCCGGCCGGCATCCCCAGAAACCGGCACCGGGCAGGTCAACTCCCCCTAGTCAGGCAGTCAGCCCCGAATTGCTGCATGCTGGGCGATCCAAGCATGCATGGAAACGGCGGCCGCGGCACCGGCGTTAATGGAGCGGACCGAGCCGAATTGAGAGATGTAGACCACATCGTCAGCCAGTTCGAGCGCTTTTTCGGACAGGCCGGGGCCTTCCGCGCCGAAGAGCATGAGGCAGCGTTTGGGGAAACGGTAGGTTTCCATAGGCACGGCACCGGGGATAATATCCATGGCGATCACGCGGGAGGCTTCAAGCTCGCGAATACGTGCCTCGGCCGCATCAACCTGGGCGGTAGCCGCGGCGACGACAGATGTATCGCCATGTACGGCGGCCTCATGCGCGTGGAACGCTGCGGCTCCGGCCTCGGCGCGGGCGGCGGCGATCTCACCGGCGATGCGGTTATGCCAGCATTCCACCAGCTGCGCGATCGACGGATGATTCTCGACATGCTGGTACAGCTCGGTCATCAACGCGCCTTTGCGGTTCCACTTATGCGGGCCGACGATATGCACGCGCCTGGCCTGGAACGCGTTCGCCGTGCGCACCATGGAGCCGATATTGAAATCGTGCGTCCAGTTCTCCACGGCGACTTCGAAATCGTGGCGTCCGCGCGCGTCCAAGTCGGCTTTGATCGCCGCGACCGTCCAATACCGGTACCGGTCGAGCACGTTACGACGATCGCCTTCGTCGAGCAGTTGCGGATCATACTGCACGTCGGTCGGGCGAGGTTCACCCGGATGGGCTTCTTCCCACGGGCCTACGCCGACCTCGCGGAATGTGGGTTCGCCGGAGGCCTTCGCGGCCACATCGATAGGGTGCGGCGCGTGCATCAGCGTAGCTCTGCTTCGTCGAACAGTTGCACGAACGGCAGCTCATGACGTTCGTCAGTGACGGGGTTGATCACTTCGATATGCTTTGCATCATCACCGCCAAGACCGCCCACCATGGAAGCCACGGCCACCACGTTCGCGCCCTCATGTTCCACCACGGAGAAATCAAGACTCAGCTCGTTGCCGTTGCGCAACGTGACCAACGACGAGGTCTGCACGTAGGACTTCTCGGACAGCCAAGCGTCGAGCAGCACGACGCGGCGGCCTTTGATCGACGGTCCCTTGATCGACGGGTACACAAAATCCATCACGAAACCGTCGATATCCTCGCCACGGGACGCGGCGGCCTGCACCACCGACATCACCAACGGCACTGCGGCAGCGGTCAGTGCGCCCACCGCGTCGAAATCATCGACGGAATATCCGGCATCCTCCAACGCGTCCAGCAGTAGATGACCCACGACCGTGGCGCCACGATGGTCGAAGGTGACGGCGGACAGTTCGGAGAACGGCTTGCCAGCCGCACGTTCGCGCAATAGCTCAAGCAGCTGGTCGCGCGGTTCGAGTGATGCGAAACTCGTGGCGGTGGCGTCGGCGTGCGACCCACTCACGCCGGTAGGGCGGAATCCTGAATCAGTCATAGTGCCCAGTGTACGAACCCCTCTTCCCACTGATTCAGTAGGCTTCCCGCATACTCTTTTTCGCATCGCCCTGAACACCATCCTGGGCACCGTCCTGCACGGCGGCTTCGGGCGCGACGATCTCAGTGACATTGGTCTTGTCGGAATCAAGCAAAGGCACTTCGCCGATCACGGTGCTGGGATCAAGATTCTGCAATTTGCGGGCGGTGGGTAGCACACGGCTTTCGAGACTGGAGACGAACGCGTTATATGCGGCAACGGTTCGCGTAAGCTGCGTGCCGAGTTTCGTGGCATGCTCACCGAGTTTGGCGAACCGCTCGTACAGTTCGCGCGACAGATCGAACAGCTTTTTCGCGTCGTCGGTCAGGCTTTGCTGCTGCCAGGCGTAGGCCACGGATTTGAGCACGGCCCACAGGGTGATCGGCGAGGTCAGTGCCACTTTTTGCGCGAACGCGTCGTCCATCAGTGTCGGATCGGTTTCCAGGGCGGCCTGCAGCAACGATTCGTTGGGAATGAATGCGATTACGAAATCCGGCGCATCACTGAACGCATTCCAATACGCTTTGGCTCCCAAGGTTTTCACATGCTCACGCACCGCCTTGGCGTGGGCGCGTAGCAATTCGGTCTTCCGTGCCAGTTCCTCGGCCGGTGCGGTGTCCGGGATCTCGCACGCGCGCTGATAGTCGGCGTATGGGGCCTTCGCATCAATCGGAATCGTTTTGCCGCCTGGCATATGGATGATCATGTCTGGGCGCTGCACATGGCCATCGGCGTCGGTAACCACTACCTGCGTATCGAAATCGACATGTTCCAACAATCCGGCTGATTCCACGATGTTGCGCAGCTGTGCTTCGCCCCACGCGCCGCGGACCTTGTTGTTGCGCAGTGCGGAAGACAGCGCATTCGTTTCTCGGTCGAGACGTGTCTGCTGTTCGCCCAACCCTTTGAGCTGCTGGCCGAGCGCGCCCATTTCGCGTTTGCGCCCCTCTTCGATCTCGGCAACCTTGTTCTGCAATGCGTCGAGATTCTTCTGTACGGGCGCGAGCGCCTCTATCACGCGGCTTTGCTCCTGCAGACGCCGGGCTTGTTCCTGACGTTGGGTTTCGGCCTGTGCCGCGGCACGTTCGCGCTCGTGTTCGATGCGGATCTGCTCGGCCTGTTGTGCTTGCGCGAGTTGACTTTTGACGAATACGAGCTGCTGGTTGGCTCCGTCCAGTTGGGCGCGAAGTTGGGCACGGGAGGTTTCCAACTGTGAGATTTCGAGCCGTGCCGCATCGAGCTGTTCGGCGAGGGAATCGACGTCACCGCCATTGGCGGCGTTGCTGCCATATGGCTGGCGCGCTTCCTCCTGGCTGCGTGTTCTGCCCACGCTGAATCCGGCGACGCCCCCTACTGCCACGCCGATCAACAACATCAACACCATTGGAATCCATGTCATGCTCATGGTTTTCAGTATGGCAAGCCCACGCTACAGACCGCCATTCGCGTTACGCGTGGCGGAGGATATGCGACAACCCGAGACCTCTCCCTTGAAATTCCAAAGATGATGTCTCGGGTTGTCGTAATCGATGCCGCGCGTGAGCGGAATGCACGCTTATCGAGGCGCTATGCCGACCGTTATAGCTCCTGGACGCGCGTAAGCGGGAACCGCATCGTGGTTCAGGCGGTGTATTTCGCCGGGTCCTTGTCGAAGGTTTCGGCGCATCCGGGGTTGCAGAAGAAGTAGGTCTTTCCTTCGTATTCGCGGGTGGCCGGGGCGCCTGCCGGGTTCACCGTCATGCCGCACACCGGATCCTTCGCGCCTTCGGAAGCTTCCGCGTGCCCGCCACAGCAGGCCTTTTTCGCTTTGTGATCACTGAACAGTCCCATGATGGTTCCTTTCTGTGTGTTGTTCTTTACTTGGTAGTCATGCGGTTTCGCCGGGTCGAACAGGCGGAGCCTGCTGGCGTTCGTCACCACGCACAGCGATGAGAACGCCATGGCCGCGCCGGCGATCATCGGGTTGAGCATCATGCCGGTGAACGGGTAGAGTGCTCCTGCCGCAATCAGAATGCCCACGGTGTTATAGCCGAACGCAAACCCCAGGTTCTGGTTGATATTGCGCAATGCGGCGTGGGCAAGATCGATTTCGTGCACCAGGCCTTGAAGCGAGCCGCTCATCACCGTGACGTCGGCTGATTGGATGGCCACGTCGGTTCCGGTGCCGATGGCGAAGCCCACGTCCGCCCGTACCAAGGCCGGGGCGTCGTTGATGCCGTCACCCACCATGGCCACTGTGTAGCCTTGCGCCTGGAGTTTGGCGATTTCGTCGGCCTTGTTCTCCGGGCGTACACCGGCTATCACATGGTCCACACCCACCTGCCGGGCGACGGCGTGCGCGGTGGTCTCGTTGTCGCCGGTCAGCATGGTGACGGCGATGCCGTGGGATTGCAGTGCGGCGATGGCCTGCGCCGAATCCGGTTTGACGGTATCGGCCACGGCGACGATGCCCGCAAGTTCACCGTCGACGGCAATGAGCATCGGCGTTTTGCCTTGTGCCGCCAGACCATCCATATCGGCGATGATGGCGTCTAAATCCTCGTTTCCGGTGCTTGGCATGCCAACGTCCAGGCGGTCGATGAGCTCGGTGTTGCCCACGGCCACGGCATGACCGTCGACCGTGCAGGTGATGCCGAGCCCGGCGTGTACTTGGAAAGCCTCGCGCTGCGACTTGCCGGTGAGCAGGCCGCGCTGTTTCGCGTCGGCGATGATCGCGGCGGCGAGCGGGTGTTCCGAGTCATGTTCGGCCGTGGCTGCGAGCGCCAGCAGATCGTCCGGTTTCTGACGCCAGATTCCCAATGGCAGCACGTCGGTGAGCGAGGGTCTGCCTGCGGTGATGGTGCCGGTTTTGTCGAGCACGACGGCGTTCACGTGCCCGGATTGTTCCAGCGCTTCGGCGGAGCGGATCAGCACGCCCATGTGCGCCGCGCGTCCTGTGGAGACCATTACCGATAGTGGTGTGGCCAGGCCGAGCGCGCATGGGCAGGCGATGAGCAGTACGGATACTGCTGCGACCAGCGCGTGTGTGATGCGTGGTTCCGGTCCGAATGCGAACCATAATGCGCATGACCAGACGGCGATGAGCACTACTGCGGGCACGAATATCGAGCTGATGCGATCGGCCAGGCGCTGCACTGGCGCCTTCGAGCTTTGTGCGGTTTTCACCAGCGAAACGATCTGCGCGAGTACGGTGTCCTTGCCGACTTTGGTGGCCCGGTAGCGCAGTGCGCCGGCACCGTTGATGGTGGCGCCGGTCACTTCGTCGCCCACCGTTTTGGCCACCGGCATGGGTTCGCCGGTGATCATTGATTCGTCGACCGACGAGTCGCCTTCCACGACTATGCCGTCTACGGGTAGCCGCTCCCCCGGCCGTGCCGCGATGATGTCGCCTACGACAACGCTGTCGATGGGAATGTTCCGTTCCTCGCCGTCGCGCACCACGCATGCGGTGTTCGGTTGCAGGCCCATGAGCGAACGAATGGCCTCGCCGGTGCCTTTGCGTGCCTTCGCTTCGAGCAGCTGGCCGACCAGCATCAGTGTGATCACCACGCCTACGGCTTCGTAATAGGGTTCGCGCGAGTTTTCCGGCAGTATGCCCGGCGCGAAGGTGACGATCAGCGAATAGAGGAATGCGGCGGCTGTGCCCATGGTGACCAGCGCGTTCATTTCGGGCGAGCGATGCGCGATGGCCGCCCACCCGCTGCGGAAGATCGGCAGGCCGGCGTAGCCGATCACGGGCAGCATGAGCAGCAGTTGCACCCAGGCTGGCATGGGGTACAGCATGAGCATGGATGAGCAGAATACCGGAATGGTGCATACGGCGGCGACCACGAGTCTGCGGATCAGCGTGGTGATTTCGTGCGCGTTGTTGATATCTTGGATGGCTGTTTCGTCCGCTTCGGGGATGCTGCCGCCCGGCTCACTAGACGGTGCAGGATCGCTGGATGCCTGAGCGGAGACTACTGGCGTTGCGGGTGCTGCGGGGACCGTCGTCTTGGAATCCGCATGATGCTTGCCGGGAAGCACCTTCAATGTGCCGTGCAGCATGTTCATGCCGCAGGCGAAGCCGTACTCCCCCGGCTGCAGGGAGTCGAGCGTCAATGTGGTGGTGCGGAATGCCGGTAGCAGGCGGTCGATGCCGAAATCGGAGAACACCACGTGGGACGAGCATTCGCCGTCCTCTTTGCGGTCGAATACCAGTCGAAGCGGTATGCCGGCTTCGGCTTCGATGATCGACGGACTGTACCCGCCTTTCACTTCGATCACCGCTTCCTGCATATCGCCGTCGATGCGCGCACGATACGCTTTGCGCGGCGCGAAGAAGAACCAGATGATGCCCGCGGTGACCGCTATGGCTGCAATAAGCGCAATCGCCATATGCATATGGGTTCCCTCTCCTTGATTCCTTGATGTTCCTGCAAAACAATCACACCATATCCCAGCGCAGAACGCGCGATAATCCCATATTGCGCTCAGCGCAACCAACCCATGGTGAGACCGGTATGAAGCATGAAAAAGCCCGCTGCGCAATACCGCAGCGGGCCGAACGATCATGCGTGAACGCGGATCAGGCAAACAGCACGTTAAACAGGAACGCGCCGAGAATCGCGCCGAAGATCGGAGCGACGACCGGAATCCAGGCTTCGCCCCAGCGGGAGCCGCCCTTGTTCGGAATCGGCAGGATGGCGTGCAGCAGTCGCGGCATGAGATCGCGAGCCGGGTTCAGGCCAGGGCCGGTCGGGCCGCCCATGGAGGTCACCAGACCCCATACGATGAAGCCGACCACGATGGACGCGGCGGCGAGATCGGCCTTGCCCCACGGCAGAGACAGGCAGCACAGCGCACCGAGCACCAGCATGAAGGTGCCGAAGAACTCGTTGAGGAAGTAGTTCAGGCGATCGTTATGCGCGTCGGTGGTGCAGAAGGTGCCGAGGATGGCTTCGGCGTCCTCAGTGTCCTTGTAGTGCGGGTAGTAGGTGATGTATACGATCAACTGGCCGACGAGCGCGCCGAGCAGCTGGGCGATGATGTACGGCAGTACTTCGTTCCACGGGAACATGCCGTTGACGGCCTGGGCGATGGTCATGGCCGGGTTGATGTGGGCGCCGGAGATGCCACCGAACATCAGCACCGGGAACATCACGCCGAAACCGTAGCCCATGGCGATATTCAGCCAGCCGGCATGGTAGCCCTTGGTGTTCTTCAGTTCCGCGTTGGCGACCGAACCGTTGCCGAAGACCATCAGCACGGCGGTGCCGACGAATTCCGCGGCAAGCTTGGTGAAGAGTGTGTATTCCACTGCAGTTTCCTCTATTGCTTCTTCTCTAACGATTCTTACGATTCGTGCGATTCGAGATGAATTGCGATTCCGCTCTGGGCGGACAACAGCGCACTACCTTACTCCGTACGGAGGAAGTAACGCGGCTTTGGGTGGACACATGTCCGAAATACGAAAAAGACCCAAACCATTGGCTTGGATCTTGTCTGTGCCCCCTCAGGGATTCGAACCCTGGACACGCTGATTAAGAGTCAGCTGCTCTAACCAACTGAGCTAAAGGGGCGTTGGTCTTGGCGAGGTTTTTGTTCTCGCTGAGCACATGGAGTAAATATACTCAGAATCGGAAAGAACGCAACCTTCGGCGTGTCGCAATCATAAAACCGCTATTTTCCAACGTTTTCAGCAAATCGCCATCTATGGTGCACATCGCGTCATACGACGAAAAATGCGGCGCGATGGCGCCCTAGAATCCAAGTAATCACATTTTCTTCACATTCTGGCGCAATGCAACCACTCCGACAGTCAACGGCACGAACTTTTCCATCACACATTTCCACCGCGGCGAGCCGAATAGCACGCATCATCGTCGAGCCCGTCGACGCGCCAGAGGCCCTTTATAATAAGGACCATGGCGCGTCACAGGAGTATATGACGCGCATCAAGAAGGAGAAAGGCTTACCTATGGCATGCCCAAATTGCGGTCAGCCGACCATCGAAGGCGCTAAATTCTGCGCCTCGTGCGGCTCACCGCTCATCCAAACGACCGCGGCGGCACCGCAAGCGCCGGCCGCGGCGGAATCCGATGACGGCACCATGCTGTCTTCCGCGCCGCACATGGCACCGGCCCCGCAGATGCCGACCGCTGCCGTCCCACTGCCCAATAGCGCCGCACCGGCAGCTCCGCAAACCACCGTCCCGCAGCCCACCACACCGCAACCGGCGGCGCAAGCACAGCCGACCGCTCAGGCGCAGGCAACGCAAACGGTGGCACCACAGGCCGCGCCGACGCAGCAGTTCCAGTATGCGCCATCCCCGGCCCCGCAGCCGGCAGCAGCGCCGCAGCCAAGCCAGCCGACCCAGCAAATCGCCCGTCCGGCGGCCGATCCCACCATCACCGCGCTGACCACACCGCAGTCCATGAAGACCATGGGCGCCAGCCTCGGCATCGGTCTCGGCGCGAGCGTGGTGTTCGCGCTGCTCGCATCGATCGTCTTCTTCATGGGCAATGCCGCGGCCAGCAACGGGCTTGCCGGCATTCCGGGCTTTTCCGACACCGCCTCCTTCCTGGGCAACAACGGTGTGTCCGGCTCCGGCCCGAATTTCTTCCAGATTCTCTTCACCGTGATGACGCTCGGCGTTGGCGGTTCGCTGAATCTCAAAACCAGCTCCCAGGGCTTCTCGCTGAGCAATCTCGGCATTGACGCCTCGCACGTCAGCGTGACGCTGCCGGTCGGACTGCCCGGCGTGGCATTGGCGATCGGCGCCGCGTTCGGCGCATACATGCTGGCACGCAGGTTCGCGCTTCGTTTCAAGTGGACGGGCGTCATCAGCTCGCTGATCGTCGGCGTGCTGTCCGGCCTGGTGCTGCTGGTCTTCGCCGCCATCTTCCCGGTGACGGTGGGTGGTTCCTACAGCGACTATTCCGCTTCCGCGTCGCTTTCCGGCGTGTCCTTCCGCACGTTCTGCATGGCGTTCCTGCTGTCGACGGCCGGTGCGCTGGCCGGCTACGCGTTGGCACAGTATGCGGGCGATTCGGGTAACGTCTTCTCCGCCGCTTGGCGTTGGGCGCATCGCGCTCGTGGCTTCGTGCGCACGCTGGTCGAATCGTTTGCGATCTACGGCGTGCTGTTCCTGGTGCTTGGCCTGGTGGCGACGATCGCCATGTCCGCCGCGAACCATCTCGGCGCAGGCGGTCTGCTGCTGGTTCCGCTGCTGTTCCCGGCTCTGCCGCTTATGCTGATTTCGCTGTCCTCGTTCGGCGGCATCGCCTTCTCGACGTCCAGCTACAGCGTCCATACGATCACGTTGTTCAACGTGTCCTCCCTCAGCCACTATGGCTGGATTCTGTGGATCTGCTTCGTGCTGTTCCTGCTTGCCACGTTCTATATCGCGCTGCGTGAGACCGCGCGCAATATGTACGACCCGTATTACGCGGGCTGGCAGCATACGTGGAAGGCTCCGGTGGCCGCGATGGTGTTCTGGCTGGCTGCGGAGTTCCTGTTCACTTATTTCGCGGCGGGATACGCCTCGTCCAGCATGTCGATGACGGCCCCGATGTGGTATTTCCTCGTCGCCGGCATCTGGGCGTTCCTGATCGAGGTGGCCGCGATGACGTTCGGTCCGACGCTGGTGGCGTCCCTGCCGGGCATGTGGCGGATCGTCGTCGGCGGCACCGTGCAGCAGACCCCGCAGAACGTGGTCGATTACGTCAAGTCCTGCGATCCGTCCTACGGCATGAAGAAGACCTCTGCCACGGCGAGCGGCACGACCGCAACAGCGACCATGCCGACGGCTTCGGCTGCCGCACAGCCGGCCAATCCAACTACTCCGGCAGCTCCGGCCGCATCGGTCCCCCAGCCCGCGACGCCGGCTGCGCCGATGCCCGCGCCTACCGCTCCTACCGCAACGCCTGTTTCACAGGCCGTTCCACAACCGGTCGCCCCGACGTCCATGCCCAATACGACAACGGGCAACACGGCAACGGGTGCGGTGCCGCTGCCGCAATCGCCAGCAGGCACGGCTTCTATGCCGGTCGCAGCTCCGGGGGCAGGTCAGCCGCTCGACCCAAAAACTAAGAAGACGATCCTTATCAGCGGCATCGTAATCGGTGCCCTGATTGTGTTGGGCATTGTCTACGGTGTGCTCAACTCGACCGTCTTCAGCGCGAAATCCGTGGCGCAAAGCTATCTGACGGCGATTGCCGACGGCAAGTATGACAAGGCCAATGGCATCGCCGATCCGCAGGTGGACAAGGACCAGCTCAAGCTGCTGTCCGACACCGTAGCAAAGGCCGACAACGCCACGATCGACAACCCGCATATCGATAGTGTCAAAACCGTCGAAGGCGTGGCCAAGGTCAACGTGACGTATTCGCTGAACGGCAAGAACGTCAACGATTCGCTCACCATCAACAAGGACGGGTCGAAGTTCCTGCTGTTCCCGAATTGGAAGATCTCGAGCCCACTGCTCAAGACCATCACCGTGTCGGTGCCCAATGCCGTGGAATCGTTGTCCGTCAACGGTGTTGACGTGACCGCGAAGAATGCGGAGAAGTCGGACAGCGGCACGTGGACGCTGCGCGTCTACCCGGGTTCGTACAAGGTGTCGATCGGCAAGTCGGGGTATGTCACCAGCGGCATCACCATGGTGCGCACGAACGCGGACTCCGATGCCGCCGATCTCAAGATCATGCCTACGGCCAAGCTTAAGGAGGACTTGAGCAAGGCCGTGAACGCCAAGCTGGACGAATGCGCGAAGTCCACCGACTACGCGCCGGAAGGCTGCCCGTTCGGCTTCGACCTGTACGACGAGGACTACTACCGCAACTTCGCATGGTCCATCAGCGTCTATCCGAAGCTGTCCGACATCGATCTCGATTACGGCACGTTCTCCACCCGGCAGGGCAAGGCGAAGTGCACGTATGAAGAGAAGAATTTCGACGATTCGTGGGAGTCTCAGGACGACAGCACCCACTTCACCGTCAACGGCAGCTTCAGCATCAGGGATGGCAAGCTCAGCGTCACGATTGACGATGAGGACTGATGCTGGCTAAAGAGCGGATATAGGAAAATCCCCCGCACCAATCGGTACGGGGGATTTTCGATGCTTAAGCTCAGACGTGTTTCAGCCTGAAGTCATTCACCGCCGGTCCGTAAGGACGTCGAGCGGTGAATGGGGCGAAATCACTCAGCGACGACCTTCACGAAGAAGTTGGCGGTGATTTCCGGGTGCAGGGCGACGGTTGCCGGGAAGTCACCAGTGGTCTTGATCGGCTCAACGGTGATGTTCTTCGGGTTGACCTCAACCTTGGAGGAGAGCGCGATGGCGATCTTCTCTGCGGAGATGCCGCCGAACAGCTTGCCGGACTCGGAGACCTTGGCAGCGATTTCGACGGTGGAACCCTCGATGATTTCCTTGGCGGCAACAGCCTCTTCGCGGGTGGCGACGGCCTTGGCCAGACGAGCGCG
>ERZ827528.1460-NODE-1460-length-24563-cov-2.933858_pt1 | contig 24563 bp, 10 predicted proteins | sample MGYA00519768_ERZ827528 | MGnify/ENA primary metagenome ERZ827528 (study PRJEB31778, sample SAMEA3449343) | human gut metagenome | biome: human gut; feature: human-associated habitat; material: faeces | place: United Kingdom | collected 2010/2012 ...
CGCCGCCGGCGTTGAGCCACATGTATCCGCGGTATTCCAGATACATGGTGGCAGCCTTGTTCGCTTCGAGATAGCCCGTCGTGGGGAAGTACGATTTCGTGTCTTCGCCGTCGACGGCGAGCAGCAAGCCGTAGTTCGCGTCGCATTCGGCTTTCGACGTGAATTTCATCTCGGCGAAATGCCGGGCCTCGGGAACACGGTATCCTTCCGGACAGGGGTCGTACACCGTTTTGACGGAGCCCTCTGCCGTGCCGCCCCACAGCAGGTCGTTGCCGCCCGTTCCGGTATACCACTCTTTGGCTGCAAGCAGCCGGGTTTGCGGATTGCGGGTCGCATAGGCAATGGTTCCGGTCGCCTCCGTGGCGTCTTCGGTCTTCACCAGATCGCTCGGAGTGCTTTCATAGGGCTTGCCGCCCGGGCGCGTCGCGGTCAGGTTGCGGGCGAACGGGTCCTTGCGGCCCCACTGGTAGAACAGACCGTAGGCGTTGCGGTCCTTGGGGGTCGTCGATGTGGCCCCCAGATTGCGGTCGAGCATCGTGTAGGCCCCGGCCTCTTCGAACCGGCACGCTATGTCCTGTGCCTCGCTGACCCAGATGTGATACGACCAGAGGATGGTGCCGTCCGACTTGCATACGGCCACCACGGCGTTGCCCTTCGTGCCGGTGACGGGCACCTTGAGCGTCGAGCCCTCCATCGTCGGGGCATCGACCACGCTGCCCGAAGCCCCGGCGGCAGGCTGCTGCCAGACGACCTGCGCCTTGGCCGGGATGCCGGTCGGCGCTCCGGAAGCGTCCGTGCAGCGGATTTCCTCGTGCACATAGTTTTGGCTGAACGTGTAATAAGGCGTGGCGTCGATGGAGAGGGTCTGGGCCGAGGCGTCCGTCCGGTAACAGTTCGCCGAACCGTAATAGCGCGTCAGCGGCAGGCTTTGCAGCGGCGTTACGACGCCGGCCGTCACGGTCACGGCCTGTGCCGTCTCTATCTCGTAGCGGCAGCCCTCGGTGTCGGTGATCCTGAATGAGAACCCCTGTGCGTAGGTTCCGGCGGGCAGGAAAACGAGGAAGCCGTCCGGTTTCGAGAGGTCGCCGTTCGAAGAGATGTTGGCTCCGCTTCCGCAGTCCACCGTAACCGAGGTTCCCGTCGTTCCCTGATTCAGTTGCGGGGTTCCCGTCGCAGCCTCCACCGTGATTTTTCCGGCGATCTGTTCCCCGCCGCAGGCCGTCACTTCGATACGCGCGATCTTGATGCCCAGTGCCTGATAGTCGTTGATGCGCAGCAACAGGCCGCCGCAGACGTTTTTGAATTCGAACGTATTGTCGCCGGTCGCGGCCACCATCGGCAGCGCTGCGATGTCGGACCCTGCGCCGAGGGCCGACGCATAGGATTGTCCGGCCAGCGCCGAGAGGTCGATTTCGAACGTGTCGCCGGAGAGCCCCTTCGTCAGGGCGTCGGCCGGATAGACGGCATAGCGCTGCGCGTCGTCGACGGATTTCGAACTTTCGACCGGATTGAAAATACCGGTGCGGGTGTTGTCCGAGGTCGTGACATAGGGTGCTCCGGAGGGATTCCCGGCGCTGAACACCTGAATCCGGTCGCCCGATTTCCAGACGACGTTGCGCTGGTTGTCGAGTGCTGTGCGGGTTTTCGCGATGGGCTCCGCGACGATCGACCGGATCGACAGCTTCGTGTCCGGCTGCTGCGGCCGCAGGCCGTTCTCCTCTTCGTGTTGTGAACATCCTAACGATGCACATATTGTGGCCGCAATGAAGATGATATGGTGTGTTTTCATGGTTTTCGGTTGTTAACGGTTATTTCCATGGGTTGACTTCGTCGCCGTTGCTCCATCCGGGACCGCGGCCGTTGTCGTCGTCTCCTGGTTCGGGTTCGGGAACGGGTTCTGTCGGCACTTTCAGTTCGACGGGCAGCCATTTGTCATAGTTGCCGGCAGCCAGTCCCGTGAAGGTGTCGTCGCCGGCGGAGTCGTGCAGCACGGCGTTGAAGAGTATCCGGTCTGCGGCCACGGTGATCCGGTCGCGCGGGATGGCGAGTTCGACTATGTAGCCCCGGTCGTTGTCCGTCTCGTCGAAGGTGCCGAGTACGGTCGCGGCGCACGTTACCGCCGTATTGTCGCATACGAGCGTGCCCTTGGCCGCATCGGGGGTGATTTTCAGGATCAGCGGGTCTCCGGTGGCGTTTCCGCTCTGGATCATCAGGTCGATACCGTCTGCCGCATCGAGCCCGCTGTCGAGCCGTTCCACAAGACAATAGAGGTTGGTGTCGTCGTAGGCGAAGCGGAAAACGGCTTGGGCCTGCGAGACGCTGCCGATGAACAAGGCATCCTGCACGTCCTTCCAATGGGAACTGCTGCCGGTGAGGGCGGGGGTGAACTGTGCGGCGTTGATGCGGTGATTCAGGACGAACTTCGCCAGCATGAGGTTGGCACAGTCGGTTTCTTTGCCGTCCACGTCTTGGGTGAACACCGCCGGGAAGACGCCGGCAAACGTGTGGTCGTCGATAATCTCCACCGATCCCATCACGCCGCGTTCGGCGTAGAGCTGCTCCGGTTCGCCGAATGTGCGCGCTTTGGAGTCGCCCAGACGGACGTTGAAACGCTGGCTGATGTTGCACGAAAGCAGCGTCTCGCCCGACCGGAACTGCCGGAGATAGGGTGCCGCTTGGTTCAGAAAGAGATTCTTCTGTTTATCGGTAGGGCCTTCCTCGGTCCCCGTCAGTCCGCCCGCCGCCCAGTTGTCGCGGGTGTAGGCCATTCCGAGGTGATACTGGTCGCCGGTTCCGTTGCGTCCGAACCGGGCCTCGAATGCAACGGCGATTTCGTCCGAGCCGTTCAGTTGAATCGGTACGGGCATCTGGTCGGTGTAGATCGGGTCGCCCGAACCGTCCGTCGCCGTACCGGCGTTCTCGCGGATCACCTTGCCCACATGGGTCCATGTCGCACCGTTGTCGGTCGAGCGGAGCAGGGCGGTTCCCGAATCGCCCTTGTTGGGGTCGGCGCTGGTGAAATAGACATGGATTTCCCCCGACGCGAGCTGCACGGCCGAAGGCTCCCATGTGGTGCCTCGGTAGATGATTTGAGACTCGCTCCAGCTCTTGCCGTTATCGGTCGAGCGGCGCATCTTGATGCCGTTGTTCAGGTTGTTGGTCCGGTAACCGTTCTTGAGCCGGAACGATACGAACGAAAGGATGTCGCCGTTGGCCAGCACGATCGCGTCGGACGACGAATGCAGAGCCGTATCGTCCACGTCGTTTTCGTACTGTTTCTGCGCACACGATGGGAAGAGCCCCTCTTCGGGAGCGGTCCAGATGTAGAAATTGTTGCTGCGGGCGTAGTAGACGCTGTGAGCCGTGGCTCCCTGCTGGTAGGTGAGCAGGAACGTGCCGTCGGCGAGCCGTTTGATACGGGGATAACGGGCGTTGATGGCCGCGAGCGGGGTTTTGTGGCGCAGGATCGTATAGGATCGGAAGTCCATCTCCACGGAGCTGGTCTGCCACTCCGAGGCGTGCGAATTGAGGTATCCCTGCGTCGCGTTCAGGTCGTGGATCGAAGATATCTCCGTATCGACGGGCGCGGGGTCGCCGCCGTCCTTACCCGGTTTGGGATTGGGGTTTTCGTCAGCCGACGGCTTGGAGCAGGCCGCCGTCGAGAGGGCCAGCGCCAGCAGCACGAGGTTGTATATGTTCTGTCGAAGATTCATATTCGGTGGAATTAGCGGTTATTCATGGTTTTGTCTTGCGTCATGGAACGGATGAAGTCTACCTCCCGCTGGCTGTACGGGGTGCCGTCGAGTCGATAGATGTCGTGGAACCAGATTTCGGGTTCGGGATCGCCGGCCTTGCTCGACCACTGGAGATGGAAATTGCACTTTCCGGCGGTGAGGCCCCAGTTGATTGCTCCGACCTGCTCGCGTTTGAGTATGGGCATGATCTCCTCGAAGGTCGAGCGCGGACGCCCCATGTACTCTTGGCAGATCACGGGCCGCCCGAACTGCTTCATCAGGGAGATGAAGGTCTCCATCTCTTCCGGACCGTAATAGCAGTGGAACGTCATGATGTCGCAGTTCTCCCCGAGGAATGAGACGATCGGGAAATTGCTGCGCGTGCCGTGTACGCCGGGACATATCCAGAGCGGCGACGAGAGCGGCTGCGAGGGGTTCGCTTCGCGCCCCCATTTGAAGACCTCGCGCAGCAGCGGCAGGCTTTGGGCGCCTTGTTTGAAGTTCTCCGGCTCGTTGTAGAGACACCAGAACAGGATGCGGTCGTCGTCGCGGAACGTCGTAAGAATGTCTTTGACGTAGCGTTCGAGGCGGGGCCACGAAGCCGGATCGTTGACCGACGGGGCTCCGGGGCTCTGTATCCACTGCGAGTTGTGTATGCCTTGGATCGATTCGGGCTGTTTGCCGAGCTGCGGGTTTTCGAATCGGCCGCCGTTGGTGAAGAAGGTCACGATGGCCTTGATTCCGTGGCTGCGGCAGATTCCGAGGAATGCGTCGATGCGCTGTTTGAATCCTGCGGGATCGGCCTCCCATAGCATGTCGTGCAGGAAGATGCGGACCGTGTTGAATCCAAGCCCTTCGGCCTTTGACATTTCGGAATCGATGGTCTTCGGATCGAAACTCTCCGCCTGCCACATTTCGAACTGGTTGATGGCCGTGGCCGCGACGTAGTTGAAGCCTACGGGCCACTCCTGCTCCGCATACCAGGCGTTGGCGCGCTCCTGCGACCAGCGCTGCGCCGGGGCCGGGGTTTCCTTGCCGCAGGAGGCTGCGGTGAAGAGAGCGATCGTGAAATAGATGATTGCTTTTTTCATGTGTTTTATCAATATCCGGGGTTTTGATCCTTGGTCGGATCGAGTGAAGTGTTGTAGTTGAACTCGTCGGCGGGTACGGGCCACCAGTAGGCTGCGGGGCCCACCTCCGATTCGGCTGCGATACGGCCCGCTTTTACGGCATATTCGGCCAGTTTGCCGCAGCGTTTCAGGTCGCAGTAGCGTTTCCCTTCGAAGGCGGTTTCATAGCCGCGCTCCTGAAGCAGCAGCTCCATGAACTTATCCTGCGTGGCGTAGTCGGCCAGCCGGAAGTCCGAGCCCTGCGGACGGGTGGGTTTCAGGCCGTAGGCGCGGCGATGCACTTGGTTAAGCACCTCCATAGCTGTTTCGTTGGGCTTACCGTCGCGGCGGCAAATTGCCTCGGCGTAGTAGAGCAGCGCATCGGCATAACGGTACACGGGGAAGTCGTTGGCGGCTCCCGTGCTGTTGTAATCGCGGAACTTCAGACAGATCATGCCCGTTTTCGTCAGCGAATTGAGCGTGCCGTTGCCGGTCTGTATCCAGAGGTTGTACTGATAGCGCAGGTCGGCCTTGTCCCATCCTTTGACGAAGAGGTTTTTCTCATAGTCGGTGTAGATGCCGACGTTTCCGCCGTCGCGCACCGGATTCGGGCGGCAAAGATACATCGACATGAAGTTGTTGCCGTCATCCTGATTGTATTTGAAGTAGAAGATCTCTTCACGGGTCGCATTGGCCGTCGTTCCGTAGAGGTTTTCGTAATCGTCGGCTTTCGAAACCTCCACCAGCCCGTATCGGCCCGAGTCGACCACTTCGCCGACGGCCGCAGCGGCCTCGCTCCAGCGTTCGAGATAGAGCAGGGCTTCAGTCTCCAGCATCAATGCCGCATAGCGGGCGGGGCGTCCCGTCTGGGCGACGCTTTCGGGCAGCAGGTCGGCAGCATCGGCAGCTTCGCGGGCGACAAATTCCCAGATATCGTGTTCGGGTGTGCGCGGCTTGTTGAAGTCGTTCATGTTGTGCTCGTCGAAGAAGGGTACGGCGCCGTAATAACGGGCTAGGTATGAGTAGCTGAAGGCACGCAGAAAGCGTGCTTCGCCGCTCAGATGGTCGTATTCGATCTGCGAGAGCTTCGCATCGCCGATCTGCGAGAGTATTTCGTTCGAGAAGCGGATCGCCCGGTAGAGAACGGCCCATGTGTCGTTCGTGAAGCTCACTCCGCCCGAGGTGAGGCCCGTGGCATAGGAGGTGGCGTAGTTTCCTCGTCCGTAGCAGTAGTCGGCCAGGCTTTCGCTCAGCACCGAGAGATAGCGCCCGAATCCCATCTGGCGGCGCAGTTGATAATAGATCGAATTGATGACGCTCTGCACCTCTGCCGCATTGGACATGAAGGTCGTGGCGTCTACCTTTTTGGGATGTTCCTCGAGAAATTCCCATTTTTCGCACGACGGGAGCGACGTTGCGATACCGGCGGCGGCCAGCAGTATGAATAGGATGTGTTTCATGGTTTACGGTGGTTAGGTCGTTAGAAAACAAGCCGGCATCCCAGCGTGAAAGTCCGGGCTCCGGGATAGCTGCTGGCGTCGATGCCCTGAGCGAGCGACGAGCTGCCTCCTTTGGCGTTCACATCCGGGTCCCAGAAAGGATAGGAAGTAATTGTCCAGAGATTCTGTGCGCTGACATAGACGCGGGCCTTGCTGATGACGCGGCTTTTGCCGCACGGGATGTTGTAACTCAGCTCGAGGTTTTTCAGGCGCATGTAGCTGCCGTCGTAGACGAAGCGGTCCGACATCTTCAGCGCGATATCCTGACGGAGATTGGGGTATTTGGCGTTGGGCGTTTCGGGGGTCCAGTGGTTGTAGAGCACTTCGCGCAGGGTGTTGGCATTCGAGCTGTAATCGTAGGCGGCCGAGGCCATGCTGAGCGAGTAGATGTCGTTGCCGATCGAGCCTTGGAAGAATGCACTCAGCGTGAATCCCCTGTAACTGACTGCTGTATTGAAATTGAGCAAACAGTCGGGGTTCGGGTTGCCGATGATCGTCTTGTCGGCCGGCGTGATGCCGTCCACGCCGTCGAGGTCCTTGTAGACGAGCTGTCCGTTGTCGTCGTATCCCTCCTCGACGTAGCCATAGAAAACATACATCGGTTCGCCGATGCGCATCAGGTTGAGCTGGTCGCTGATAATGGTGTTGCTTACCGTACTTCCGAAGATGTCCTTGTCCTCGGAAAGCGAAAGCACTTTCGACCGGTTGACCGAGAAATTGACCCCGAAATCCCACTTCACGGCCTTGTCGATGATGCGCGTGTCGAGCTGCAATTCGACGCCCGCATTCCGGATCGCCCCGACGTTGCGCAGGGCGGTGGTATAACCGCTCGACCGGGGCATCTCGACGTCGTTGAGCAGGTTGGTCGTTTTTTTGTGATAATAATCGGCCGTCAGGCGGATGCGGTTGTTCAGTAACGCCAGATCGATACCTACATTCCATTGCGCTGTGGTCTCCCAGCGCAGGTCGCCGAGGTAGGTGTTCTTGGGGGCGTAGCCTACGGTGGTGGTCTTGTCGAACACGACGTTGACCGATTCGAGTGTGTTCTGCGTCGAATAGGGTGAGATGGCGGTGCTGCCGGTCACGCCGTATCCGACGCGCAGTTTGAGATCCGACAGCCAGTCGGCCTGCCGGAGGAACTGTTCCTGCGAAATGCGCCATGCGACGGCCGCCGAGGGGAAATAGCCCCACTTGTTGCCCTTGCTGTAACGCGACGAACCGTCGGCCCGGAAGTTTACGGTGAGCAGGTAGCGGTTGTCGAAGTTGTAGTTGATGCGCCCTAGGAACGAGAGCATCCGCCAGTCGGAGTAGCTCGATGTGGGCAGACCCTTGACATCCGCGGCGTCGAGGTCGTAGGATTCCACCACGTCGCTCAGGAATCCGGATGCGGTTCCCGTGCCGACGGCCTTGGAAACGCTTTGTTCGTAAGTGATACCGCCCATAACGTTGATGTGATGCCTGCCGAAGCCTTTATCATAGGTAATGATGTTATTGCTGGTGATGTCGACCACCTCGTTGAAATCGATCGATGCTGCACCGTCGTAGTTCGGATAGGCGAGCGAACGGGTATAGTCGCTTCGCGCCTGACTGTTCTGAACGTTTGCGGCAATCTGGATCGAGAGACCGTCGACCGGTTTCACGGTCAGGGCGGCGTTGGCCAGCAGCCGGTTCGCATACCGCCGGTTTTTCACCTCGTGCAGATAGGCCACGGGATTCATGCCGGCGGTGGGCTGCGTCTGGAAGTCGTTCCACGAGCCGTCGTCGTAGTGCGGCGTGGCCAGCGGCGAGGCCGTGAGGGCCGAGTTGATTACCGACGTGCCGCGACTGCCGCCCTGCGAATTCATCTGGTCGTGATTCGATCGGCTGAAGATGATGTTTGCCGAGGCGGAGATGTACTTCGAGATGTTGTATTCGAGATTCGTGCGAATCGAGATGCGCTCGTATCCGCCCTCTTTGACAATGCCGTCCTGATTGAAATAGCTCAGGCCGAGTGATCCCTTGAAAGTCGGACCGCCGCCCGAAATGTCCACGGCGTGGTTGGTGATTACGGCCGACCGGAAGATTTCGTCCTGCCAGTTGGTGTTCCATACGTTGTCTGCGATCTGTTCGGGTGTGAAGACTGCCGGCTGGCTGTTGACGCGGGCCTTTTCGTTCAGATAGGTCATGTATTCGTCGCCGCTCAGCACGTCCATCTGCTTGTAGAGGGTCTGGATGCCGACGCTGCCGTCGTAGCTCACCCGGATCTTGCCCTCCTTGGCGCCCTTCGTCGTGACGATCACTACGCCGTTGGCTCCCCGTGAGCCGTAGATGGCCGTCGCCGAGGCATCCTTGAGGATTTCGACCGACTCGATATCCGACGTGTTGATCATGTTGATGTTGCCGGGAAATCCGTTGATGATCCACAGGGGCTCGTTGTCGCCCTTGATCGAGTTGGCGCCGCGGATGCGGACCTGAATGGCTGCTCCGGGCTGTCCGTTCAACTGGTTGATCTGCACGCCCGAGACACGTCCTTGAAGCGCCTGCGCCACCGAGACATTGGCGAATTCATTGATCAAATCGCCTTTGACCTGAGCTACGGCTCCCGAGAGGTCGCGTTTGCGCTGTACGCCGTAACCGACCACGACCAGTTCGTCCATCACCAGACTGCCCTGCGAGAGCTTGATGTCGAATGCGGAGCGGCCGTTGACCGGTTCCTCGCGGGCATCCATGCCGAGGTAGGTCACCAGCAGCGTGGCGTCGCGCGGAATGTTGCGGAAGCGGACGAAGCCTTTGGCGTCGGAGATTTCGCCCGTGTTCGAGCCTTTCACGATGACGGCGGCGCCGGAGACGGGCTTCCCGTCGTCGTCCAGAATGCGGACCGTACAGACATGGTCCGCATTTTTCTGTGATTGTGCGCACAGGCTTTGGCAGCAGAACAGCGTGAGGCAGGCGATGAAGAGCCACCGGGCTCCGGTGCCTGCCGCACGGAATAGTTTGGGATTTTTCATAAGGGTTGATTTTAGGTTGATCCGAAATCCGTTCGGCCGGCTGCATGGCAGCGTTGAGGTCCTCATCGGCAAATGTAGGAGCTTTTGTTTTACGACGGAACAGGGTGGACCGGGAATGGAAAAATCGTCGCATCGGTTGGAAAAATCGTCGTATCGGCGAGTTTTCGGCAACCGGGGTCTATTGTTTCTGATACTCGGCCGGCGATACCCCGAACTGCTCCTTGAAGCATTTGGCGAAATAGGAGGGGGAGTTGAATCCTACGGTGAAACAGACTTCGCTGATCCGGCATTTGTTTTGGGCGAGAAGCTGGGCCGCAATCGAGAGCCGCTTGGATTTCAGATAGTCGTTCGGGGTGGTGTCGAGCAGTGCCCGGACCTTGCGGATCAGCGTCGAGCGGCTCAGAAAGAGCGCCTCTTCGATTTGTTTGCTGGAAAAGGCCGGTTCGTTGAGGTGCTGCATAATCAGCTCGTCGAGTCGGCGCAGGAACTCCTCGTCGGCGCTTTGCAAGCCGAACTGCTTCGGGTCGAGCGGTTCCTGCGTGTTCTGGTAGCTTTTCTTCAGCCGGGCGCGTTTGTCCAGAATGGCCCGGATGCAGGCCTCGAGGTAGTCGAGCCCGAATGGCTTTTCGATATAGGTGCTGGCCCCGGCCTCCATGCAGGCGATCTTTGTCGCGGTGTCCGAAATAGCCGACGTCACGATGACGGGAATGTGCGAGAGATCGAAATCCGAGCTGACCGTGCGGCAGAGTTCGATGCCGTTCGTACCGGGCAGGGCGATGTCCGTAACGATGATGTCCACCTCTTGTTCCTGCAGTACGGCGACGGCCTTTTCTGCCGCGTGTACGGCGATGACCCGGTAATCGGCGTCGAGTTTGTGCTTGAGATAGGCCGTTAGTTCCCGGTTGTCCTCTACGAGCAGCAGCAGCGGCAGCGACTGGTCCTGTGGAGCCGATTGCTCCTGTACGACCTTTGTTTCGGCGATGGGTGTTGTAGCGGGCAGCGTCAGTACGAACGTGGTGCGGGCGGTGTCATTGGCGAGTTCGAGTGTCCCGGTGTGCATTTCGGCAAGCGAACGGGCGAGGAATAGCCCGATGCCGAAACTTCGGGACCCGGGAGTGTTGTCATACTGCACGAAAGGTTTGAATATTTCAGAACGCTGTTCGGGCGTGATCGGCTGTCCGTCGTTGGTGATAGAGACCGTTGCCGTCCCTTCGAGTGACCTGACGTTTACCTCGATGTAGGATTCCGCATATTTCAAGGCGTTGTGCAGCAGGTTGTTGAGGATTTTGTTCAGGGCCGATTCGTCCGCATCGATGCGGATATTGTCCGTTTCTGCCGTAAATGTGAGCCGCAGGTTGCGTGCTTTGGCGGTTTCCTGAAACGTCGAACAGAGGAATCCGGCACGCTCGACGATGTTCATCGGTTTGCACTCGAGTTTGTAACCGTGCTTCTCGACCCGTACGAAGTCGAGAAGTTCCCGGACCAGTTGGTCGAGATACTGCGTGCCGTTGCAGATTGCCTGCAGGTTGTCACGATCGGCCGGACTGAGGTGCCCGGATGCCTGTATCTGCTGTAAAGGCGTGTGAATCACCGTCAGCGGGGTTTTGATCTCGTGTACGATATTCGAAAAGAACGTGAGTTTTTGCTGGAAGAGCTCTGCCTCTTTCTGTTTCTTGTAGTTTTCGTGCTTGCGCTTCTCCCGGGCAATAGCCCGTTTGTAGTATACTTCGAACAAGGCGATGAACGCGCCTGCAAGCAGCAGGATGTAGAGTCCGATGGCTGTCGTGCTTTTATAGAAGCGTTGTTCTACCACGATTGATACTGTTTCGTGGCTTATGGGCAGTGCGCTGCCCGATGCCAGACAGCGGACCTCGAGCGAATAGGTTCCGGCCGGCACGTTGTAATAGAATACCGTGTTGTCGGCGACCGTGCGGCGCCATTGCGTGTCGTAACCGACGAGCCGGCATTCTACGGTGTTGAGCTGCGGCAGTTTCGAGTTGAGGACGGCGAATCCGAATCCGAACGAATTCTGCCGCGGGGAAAGGTGGATGGACCGGGTGTGATCCACGTTGCGGACGAGGGTCGAACGCCCGTCGTCGGAGGGGACGACCAGCTCGTTGCCGATGCGGAATTCGGTGATGACCAGTCGGGGATTTCCGCTTTCCCGGTCGAATTTTTCGGGGTTGAAACGGATGAAGCCGCTGCGGGACCCGAAATAGAGGTCGCCGTCCGCGGAGCGAAGTCCGCAGTTTTTGAAATCGTTGTTCAGCAGTCCGTCGAAGATCGTAAACCGCCGGATGGCTTTTGTTTGCGGATTGAAGGCGAAGAGTCCCTTGTCCGAGCTTACCCATACGGTGCCGGCATGGTCTTCGAGTATCTGGAAGAAAATGTTCGTAGGCAACAGGTCGCAGCGACGGGTATCGTAATTCTCGAAGCGTCCGGTGGCGGTGTCGAGGCACCCGAATCCTCCGTTGAAACTTGTGGCCCAGATGCGTCCCCCGGAGCCGGCGAATACCGAGAAGAGCATGTTGAGCGGACCCGGGTCGTCCTCCGTCCCGACGTGGTTGGCCGTGATTTCACCCTGCGTCAGGTCGTAGCATATCAGTCCGTTGGCATAGGTCGACACCCATAGTCTCTGCCGCTCGTCTTCATCCATGCCGGTAACGAAAATACCTTCGAATCCGTCGATCGGGTCGAACGCCTCTTTTTGACGGTCGTAATGCAGCAGCCCTACGGTCGTCCCCACGAACAGCTCGCCTTTTGCCGTCCGGTAGATGGCGAATACGCGCTGGTCCAGCATGCTCGCCGAACAGCCGAGCGTTTCGTATTCACGCACGGCCCGGGTCCGAACGTCGAGTCGGTAAAGTCCCTTGTCGGTTCCCAGCCACAGCGCTCCCGGTTCGCAGCAGATCGAGAACTGCGTATTGGGGAGTCGGCGGTGCACGATGCGCTTCAACGTGCGGCGTTCCGTGTCGTAAAGGAGCAGCCCTTCGTTTTCGGTTGCGATCCAGATGCGCCCCGCGTCGTCGGCCGCGAAGCCCCGCACGAGGCAGTCTTCCAGCGAATGCCCGTCGGCGGCGTAATACTTTTCGAACTGTTGCTGGAAAGCGCCGCAATAGTTCACTCCTCCGACGTTCGTGCCGATCCAGATGCCGTCCGATGCGTCGACGAAGACCGCGAAGGCGTGGCTGTCCGAGAGTGAGAAACGGTTATGGCTGTCATATGCGAGTTTGCGGGCCGAATCCGTTCGGGGGTCGTAGCGGTATACGCCTTCACTGGTAGACATCCAGACGATGCCCTTCCGGTCGACGTACAGGTCTTCGGGCGTGAAGCCCCGCGACGGGACGGGGATCAGCGTCCGGATATGGCCGCTGCTGCGGTTCAGCAGGCAGAGCCCCCGCCGGGCGCTGGCTGCATAGACCGTTCCGCTGTCGTCCGGTGCCGAGTTGACGGCCGCGACGTTGTCGCTCCGGAACTCCGTGATTTCCCGGGCGTCATTCAGCCGGAGACGATCCGTACTGTCGTGGCCGATGTAGAGGAACGAATGGTAGAAGAGTCCGATCCACAGGCCGTTGTCGGCGTCGATATGCAGCGCGCGGATGTTTACCGGCAGTGTTTGCCGGCCGTTCTCGAAGAAGTGGTTGCGCAGGGTCTGCGTGCGGGGATCGAATGCGAAAAGCCCTTGGTTGTTGACCGAAATCCACATCACGCCGTCGGGTCCCCGCCGGATGACGTTGGCTTTGTTGCGGATGACCGTGCCGATGTCGCTTTCGCAGAGGAACGGTTCGAAGCGATCCTTGTCGACATCGTAAACCGAGACTCCGCGATCGGTTCCGATCCAGAGATTGCCCTCGGAATCGGTGCAGAGGGCGATCACATAGGCCGATTTCAACCCCATCTCCTCTTTGGTGTAGTTGCGGAAGCGGATGCCGTCGAAACGGCTCAGTCCCGAGGAGGTCCCGAACCAGATGAATCCCTTGCGGTCCTGCACTATTTTACTTACCCGGTCGTAGGGCAGCTCGCTGTTTCCCGAGTTGTAGTGCGTGAAGTTGAAATTCGGGGCGTCGGGGACAGTTTCGGAGGCACAGGCGGCTGTCGGGAGGCCGGACCCGGAAAATCCTGTCAGCAGCGTCAGGAGTATGTAGCATCGAAGGGCGTACACAGCGAACGTCTATTTTGCATAGAAACGGAATTCTGTGACGGAATGGTAACGTTCTCCGGGGCGAAGTATCGTGGCGGGGAAATCCGGACGGTTGGGTGAGTCGGCAAAGTGGAGGGTTTCCAGCAGCATGCCGCCGAATTTTTCGAGCGGGATGCCGTTTTTGCCGATCATCTGTCCGTTCAGTCCGCGCCCCGTGTAGGTCAGCAGTCCCGGTTCGGTCGTCCATGTCTCCACGCCGCGTCCGCTGCGCGGAGAGTAGAGGTCTGCGGCCTTGGCCAGCGATCCGTCGTAGTTTCGTAATGCCCAGCAGACCGAAAAACCACGCATGATGTGCAGTTGCCGGTTGGGGCTGTCTATGGCGTAGTCGATACGATGCGGGCTGCGCATGTCGAAAGGCGTATCTTCCACCGGCAGCATCGCTCCGTCCGGCACATACTGGGCCGTGTTCCTGAAATAGTGGTCGGCTTCGACTTGCAGTTCGTGGTCCATCACATAGCCGCAGTTCTGCCCTTTGAGATTGAAATAGGTGTGGTTCGAGAGGTTGACGACCGTCGGTTTGTCGGTCGCGGCTTCGTATTCGATGCGGCAGACGTCGTCTTTCGTCCACCAGTAGGTGACCGTGCAGGCGAGGTTGCCCGGATAGCCTTCCTCGCCGTCGGGGCTCAGGCGCGAGAACCGCACGCCGGCCCGGTCGGCTTCGAGCAATGGTTCGCCCTGCCACATTACGCGGTCGAATCCCTTCGTTCCGCCGTGCAGGTGGCCGGGCCTGCCGCCCAGCGTCTCGTTCGGGGTGAGGTACACCGTGTCGCCGTCGAGCGGGAACGATGCGTTGCCGATACGATTGCCGTAGCGTCCGATCAGGGCGCCGAAAAAGCGTTCGCTGCCCGTTTCGAACGAGGTGATGTCGCCGTATCCGACCACCACGTCGTCGATGCGGCCGTTGCGGTCGGGAACGCATATCCGTACCACGCGGCAGCCGTAATCGATGACTTCCATCGAGGCGCCGGTTTCGTTGGTCAGGCGGTACAGCGTAACGGGCTCTCCCGTTGAAAGGGTTCCGAAGGGTTCAACCGAAACATTCGTGATTTGGGATGTGCAGGCGGTGAGGATTGTCGCTGCAAAACACAAACAAATACTGCGGAGGTTCATATCCATAGGTTCAAGTCTAAACAAAGATAGCCATTTTTTCCTATTTATGCTATGCTGTCCGGTAATCGGCGGACCTTCAATAGCTCTCAAATACACGAAGGGGGTGCTCTGCCGATTTTTTGTTATTAATTGACGATATTCTGGCATCCTGTCCCGGGGATCTGTTTGTAAATTTACAATCACTAAACCCCGAATATCATGTATGACCGTACAACCCGGTTTATCCGGATGGCTGCCCTGACGTCAGGGCTTCTTCCCGTGTCGGCGGCGACCGCCGCACAAGGCGGAAGACCCAATATAGTGGTGATCGTGGCGGACGATCTGCTGTCGTCCGAAATAAGCTGTTACGGCGGCCGGAACCTCGAAACGACGCACATCGACCGCCTGGCCCGCGAAGGGCTGCGGATGACCAATGCCTATGCTTCGATGTCGATGAGTGTTCCGATCCGGGCGTCGCTCTATACGGGGCTCTATCCCGCACGCCACGGTTCGTGGCTCAACCACAAGGATACGTTTCCCGGTACGAAAACCGTTTGCGAATACATGGCCGAGGAGGGCTACCGGGTGGCCCGTGCGGGCAAGAACCACCCCGTCAATCCCGACGTGTACCGCTTCGAGGAGTTGCCGGGCTTTCCGGTAAACTGCGTGAGCCGGAAAGCTCCCTACGATACCTCCGGCATTCGGGAATTCATCATGCGCGATGATTCCCGACCGTTCCTGCTTTTCGTGTGCAGCATCCATCCCCACGCTCCATGGACTTGGGGAGACCCTTCCGAGTTCGACCCGGAGCGCCTCGTCATGCCGGGAAACTGCATCGGCGATCGGCGCATGCGGGAGATTTTCACCCATTATCTGGCCGAGGTCCGGGCTTTGGACAATGAGGTCGGCTCGGTATTGGAGACTTTGACCGAGTGCGGCGAGCTGGACAATACGCTGGTTTTGTTTCTCGGTGAACAGGGTCCCCAGCTTCCGGGCGGCAAATGGACCTGTTGGTATCCCGGCGTGCACAGCGCCCTGCTGGCGCGTTATCCGGCGCGCATCCGGCCCGGAAGCGTCTCGGAAGCCGTCGTGCAGTACGAAGACCTGCTTCCGACCTTCATCGACCTTGCCGGGGGCCGGAGTCGGCGGGAACTCGACGGGAAAAGTTTCAAAAAGGTGCTTTTCGGCGAACGGGCTAAGGCCCGCCGGTATGCTTATGCCATGCACAACAACTGTACTGCGGGCAATGCCTATCCCATTCGCAGTATCCGCGACGAACGTTATGTCCTGATCTGGAACCTGCTTCCCGGCAGTTCGTTTTACAAGACCTTCATGAATCTGGACAATCCCGCCAACCGGAAAGGTTGGTGGCCTGTCTGGACCGACGCTGCGCAGCGGGATTCCGTTACCCGGAGACTGGTCGGGCGTTATGTGCACCGTCCGGAATTCGAATTCTACGACCTTGCGGACGATCCGTGGGAGATGAACAACCGCATCGGCGACCCTGCGTACCGGGCCCGGATCGACCGCATGAAACGCGAACTGAAAGAGTGGATGAAGCGACAGGGCGATACGGGCGTCGGAATGGACGTTCCGTTCCGCAACCGGCCCCGCAAGTGACGCCGTCGGGCGATGCGAAACGGCCTTCGGACGGATTCATCCCGCCGAAGGCCGTTTCGATTGAACATTGCCGGAATCAGTCGTAGTTTTTCGGATTCTCGTCCTGCCACTCGTTCACGCCGTCGCGGATGCGGTTGCGGAACGTCAGCGTATCCCGGACCTCCGTGAAGGTTCCGTCGCCGTTCGGATAGCGGTAGTGGAGGTACAGCTTCCGGTTTTGAAGCAGCCGCGCGCCGTTGAAGCCGCTCCCCAGATCCTCGACCTCCCGGGTGCCGTCCACCGATCCCGAAACGCGGATCTCCTTGCCGTCGAGTGTCAGGCGCACCGATCCCTCCTTCGTGCCGATGTAGTTGGTCGTCAGCGCATCCGGCGCGTCGGTCGTCAGCGTGTAGATGCCGTGCGTGCCCTCGTCGCTGGGAACGGCCGTCGGATACACCTCTTTCGAAAGTTCTTGCCCATGGGCGTCCACCACATGGGTTTCGCCCCCGTGGTAATAATTGCCGAAGAGTTTGTTCTCATAGCGTACTGCGATGACCTCGAACGATTTGGAGAGCAGGATTGTGTCCGCATCGGCGCTGGTGATGCGGAATCCAATGGCGTAGTAGGGCTCGTTGCTCGCTTGGATGTCGGACAGGAAAGCCGCCGAATCGGCTCGGACGGTGATTGTTCCGGAGTGTCGGCCCCGCCGGATGGTCATTTTCTCGTCGTTGCTGACCGTGAAGTATTCGCGCGGCAGCGGCGTCAGTTCCTTGATGCCGCTGGCCTTGACGGCCGTGGTGACGTAGCTCTGGCTCACCGTTCCGGAGGTCGATCCGCCGCTCATCACGTCGAAGGCGGTGAACGGGTCGGAAGGCTGTCCCAGTTCGTCGAGCCCGTTGAAGGGCGCGAGGTCCCCGGTCACCAGTTCGTCGTCGAGCGCGTAGTAGACCGAGCGGTCACGTTCGTTGGACATGACGCCCGCGAGCACCGACCCGACCGAAAATTTCATGCCTTCTCCGACTACGAACGTACGCAGGTCGTATTGGTAGGCGATGTATACGCCGCTGTAATCGTAGTCTTTGACGTATTCGTCGTAGCACCCCGCAAAGGTTGCGGCTGCCAGCAGTGTTGCAAGTATTTTTTTCATAAGTATCGTTTTATCGGTTTTATTCCCAATTAGACCAGCCTTCATTTTGGACTACTCCCTTCATGCGGATAACCTCCATGTAAGGGATCGGCACATAAAGCGACGGATAGTTGCGCTTTTCGACCTCCTCGTAGGAGATTGCCTGCCCGGTGGCAATCCGGGGTTTGTAAATCGCTTCATTGAGTTCGGCAGCATCTACGGCCCAACGACGGAGGTCGTAGAACCGCTGTCCTTCGAAGCAGAGTTCGATGCGGCGCTCGTTACGCACGAGCGTTTCGAACACGTCGCGGCCTGCAGCGGCACATTCGTCGAGATAGGGGTCCGCCGTTGAACCGACGCCCGGTATACCGTTGTTGGTGGGGCGGCTGCGCAGGAAGGCGATGGCCTGTTTGGGGGTATAGCCGTAAAGCGCCGCCGTTGGTCCTGAAACCCGGTTGGCGGCTTCGGCGAAGATCAGGCACATTTGGGTCCAGCGCATGAAGAAGATCGACTTGGGCATCGTCTGGATGTTGTCGTCAGCCTTGTTCCAGCCGAGGTAGATGTATTTGCGGACGTAGTAGTTGGTCATCGTGTTGTTGACGCCGCCCGCCTCGTCGCGTCCGCCGACCGAGGTATCGAACGTGTACATCAGCTCGTTGTTGGTGGTGCGGCGGACCTCGGCGCCGTTGTGGAAGACGGTGCAGTAGAGCCGGGGATCGCGGTTGGCGTAGGGCATGGCCTTGTCGTAATTGGCCAGCGGATGGCCGATCGGGTATCCGTTCGCCGCAGGGAAAGCGTCGACCAGATTCTGCGTCGGTCCCACGCCGCCCGTCCCGAGGAATCCGTCGGGGTAGAAGAGGTTTTCCAGCGTACTGCTCTTCGAGTAGTTCGACGACCAGATGATTTCGGGGCTGTTGGCGTCGGTCCATGCGAAGGAGGCCGTCGGATCGAACCCGTGGGCGCCGTCCTGCGTGAGCTTGAAGTCCATCACTTCGGCGGCGTACCGGGCCGCTTCGTTCCAGCGCTTCGGGTCGTTCTCCGGGTTGAACGCCGGCGAGGCCCATTGCAGGCAGGTCATGGCTTTCAACGCCTTTACGGCGATACCGTCGAAGCGGTGCCAGCGCACGGCGCCCTCCACCGAAACGTCTTTCGCCAGCCAGTCGCGGTTGGCTGCGGGCAGGTAAACCAGCGCCGAATCGCAGTCGCGCAGGATTTGCTCCACACACTGGTCGTAGGAGGCGCGTTCGAACGTGCCGGCGTCGGCGTCGAAGACATCGATGGGTTCGAGTACGATGGGGAATCCCAGCAGCCGCCCGTCGGAGGCCCTGCCGCCCCATTTACGCAGCAGATCGAACTGGTACCATGCCCTCAGGGCATAGGCGTCACCCTGTAACGCACGCTGCAGACGGCGGTTCTGCTCGTTGTCTATCATGTAGCGGGTATTGATGCCCAGACGGTCCTTGAGGAATTTGTTGACGTACATGATACCGCGATAGTTACGTATCCAGAAGGTTTTGAAGGGGTCGCTCGCAGGTGTTCCCGAACCGACCGCAAAACGGCGCATGGCGTGCGTCTGCGCCGTGATGACCGCGTCGTCGGTGGCGCCGTCGAGGTAGACGTATTCGCCGCCGGAGTAGGATGTGGGCAGCAGGTCGTAGCTCTTCTCCACGAATCCGCGAATCATCGAGGGATATTCCAACAGGTTCTTATCCGTATAGTGGCCGTTCGGCAGCGGGTCGAGGAAATCGGAGCAGCCTGCGAACGACAGTACGGCGGTCAGGGCGATTATCAGTTTTTTCATCTCCGTAGTCGGTTAAAAGGTGAATTTGAAGCCGGCGGTAAAGGTCCGGTAGAGCGGATAGGCCGTAACGCCGGCATTGATGTTTTCGGGGTCTACGTCCTCGATGCCGCTGATGGTGCAGAGGTTGGCGCCACGCACGAAGACGCGCAGTCCTTTGACGGCCGACCGGCCGCGGAAACGGACGTTGTAGCCCAGTTCGATGTTCTGAATCTTGAAGAAGCCCCCGTCGCGCAGCCAGAAGGTAGAACTCTGGAAGTTGTTCGTAGCCTTGACGTATGCCAGGCGGGGATAGTCGCCGCCGATGTTGTCGCGCACGAAATGCGAGTAGGTTCCCGTGCTCCATCCGTTCCAAAAATATTTGTTGGTCAGTGCCGTGTCGAACGAGGTGCGGCCCGTTCCGACGATTGTGAAGTCGAAATTCCGGTAGCGCAGGTTGATGCTCACGGCGTAGTCGAGCTTGGGGTTGGTGTTGCCGATGACCTTCGTGTCGTTGCTGTCGATCAGTTTGTCGTTGTTCAGGTCGGCGTATTTCAGGTCGCCTATCTGCACTTCGCCATCGAAGAGCTGCCGGGGCGAGGCTTCGATCTCCTCCTTCGAGGTGAACTTGCCTATGCAGACATACCCTCGGTAGGAGCCGGTCGCCGTGCCGGTGACCTTCTGGTAGTCGTAGACGACGCTTTCGTTGTAACGCAGGTATTTTCCCCGGCTCGTCGTGAGGCTTCCGCCCACCGTGTACTGGAAATCGCCGGCCCTGTCCGACCAGTAGAGTGCCGCCTCCCAGCCTTGGTAACGGATGCGGTTGTAGTTTTCATAGGTATCGATCTTGTCCATGCCGTAGAGCCCTGGCAGCGTGCCGCTCATTTCGGTAATGATTCCGTCGCGCAGGATGTTGTAGTAGTTGGCTTCGACCGAGAGGCGGTTGCCGAACAGTGCGGCGTCGATGCCGACGGTGAACTCCTTGCGTTTCTCCCATGTGAGGTCGGGATTGCCCAGCCGCGAGATGGTGTTGACGTAGGACTGGTTGGCGTTGGTCGATCCGATCCACTGGTACCCCGTGGTGTAGGGGCCGAACTTGATGCCAGCGCTTTTCGTGTAGTTGTCTTCGTAGAGGTCCTGCGAGCCGAACGAACCGTAGCCGATCATACCGGCCTGTCCGCGCACTTTGAGGTAGTCGATCCATTTCACGCCCTGCATGAATCCCTCTTCGGATACGACCCAGCCCACGCCCAGCGATGGAAACACCTCGAAGCGCCTCCCGGGTGCGAACATCGGCGATCCGGCATAATTTACGACGGCTTGGAAGAGGTATTTACCGCGGAAAGCGTAGTCGAGGGTGCCGATCAGCGATACCTGCCGTTCGCGGACCGAATTGCCTGTCCGGTCGATCGACTCCAGCCACCATGTAGCCGAGGCCCCGACACGGTGGTCGTCGTTCCGGTATTCGTAACTCAGCCGTTCGTGCAGGAAGAGCCCTTGGTGGGTCCATTTGCCCATGCTCGACTTGCCGGATACCTGCGTTCCCTCGTGCGTGGTCTTGGTGCTTTCTCCTGTGGCGGGGTCGTAGATGACGGCTGTATAGTCGGGATTCTTGCCGATACGGTTCATGTTGAAAAGATTCAGTCCCACATAGGACTGGAATTTGAGCCCTTTGATCAGCGCATGCAGGTCGTAGGAGATTGTGGCATTGACTACCCCCGAACGGCCGCGTTCGGTCGAGAACCCGTTTTCGGTCAGCGATGCGTAGGGATTGTCTTTGTAGGTCGTATTGACGCCGTAAATTTTATTACCTGTCTCCTCGTCGTGCGAAACGACCAGCGGGAACGCGATTGCGGGAACCGTGGTGACATCGCTGAGTGCGTTTTCGAACTCCGTGGCCGACGAACTGCCGTAACCGTAGCGGGGCTGGCGGCGGAAGCTGAGCCCTCCGCCGAATCCTAGGTCGATCGAGAGGTCCTGTGTGACAGCCGCTTTGAGGTATGTGCGGACGTTCACCCGGTTGAAATCGGCTTTGTCGCCCACCTTGTATATGTCTCCCTCTCCGGCGTAACCGATGTAGGCGCTGTACTGGAGCTTCTGTGTGCCTCCGTCGATGGAAACATGGGCCTTGTAATAGGGCTTCGTGTCCTTGAACATCATCGTCCGGTAGTCGACGTTCGGATAGGTCAGGTCGTTGGGGTCTTTGCGGGCGTAGTTCTCGATCGCCTCGTTCGAGTAGGGCGGGAGATAGCCGCTGTTGATGCGCGCTTGGTTCTGGAGCCGTGCGTAGTCGACGCCGTCGACCCATTCGGGGAAGCGGTCCACGACGCTGACGCCGCTTTCGAACCCGACGCGGATCGACCGGCCCCGGGTCTGTCCCCGGCGGGTGGTGATGTAGAGTACACCGTCGGCTGCGCGCGAGCCCAGCAACGCCTTGTCGGCGATGTCGCGGATGAAAGTCATGCTCTCGATCTCTTCGGGGTCGAGTTGCAGTTGGGTGATGTAGACCGGCATGCCGTCCACGACGTATCCGGGCGTCATGCCGCGGGCATAGAGCGCCGTGCGGCCCGATTCCGAAGCGTAGAACATGCCGGGCGTTCCCGACAGTTCGCGGACGGTGAGTCCCGCGACGACGCCCGTGAGCGAGTTGCGGAAGTCGTTGGTCGGGTATTTGTCGATGTCGTGTTCGTAATAGGTCGTCGAGTTGCCCGTTGCGGCCGCCTTGTTCAGGGTGCGGGCGTAGGGCAGTTCGAGCGTCTGATAGATGCGCAGGGGCCGCCGGGCCCGGATCGCGGAGTCGGCGGCGATCTGTTCGGCGGTCAGCACCGGTCTTTCGAAACCCTGCCCGCCGCTTTGCGGGGCGCCTGCGGCCGTTGCGGCCGCCAGCAGGAGCATCGTGCCTGTCAGAAATATGTAGCGGTTTCTCATGGTTTTATTCGGGCTAAGGTTCTACCAAAGTTCATTGTTGACGAAGTTTTTCATCTTGTTGGCCTCCGCTGCGGGGAAGGGCAGGTAGTACATGGCGTTTTTCCAGTTGGCCTGCCGGTTGTTCGGAATCGGCTGGCGGACATAGCGCCGCCCGCGGGGATATTCGTTCGAAACATCGACCTTCTCGATGTATATGCCCATCAGTGTCTGGGTCATGGTCTGCGGGGCAATTTTCCACCTGCGGATATCGTAGTAATAGTGGTGCCCCTCGAAGGCCAGTTCCACGCAGCGTTCGTTGCGGATGCGTTCGCGCAGCAGGGTGGCGTCGCCCGTGAACTTGTCGAGCACGTCCGGCATTCCGGCCCGGTTGCGCACCTTGTTCACAGCGTCCAGCGCCGTCATCGACAGCCCTCCGGCACTGCCGTTGGGGCCGTAGGCTTCGTTGGCCGCCTCGGCGTAGTTGAGGTAGAGTTCCGCCATGCGGATCAGCGGGTCGGTGTGCTGGTGGGCGGCCGAGGTTCCCAGTTGGCCGTTCCACAGCTTGTTGACGTAATAGCCCGTGTTGGAATACCCTTTCGAGTCGTTCGAACCCCACGCGATGCCGAACGAGCGGTTGTTGTTGTTGAGCGACGAGGTGGGATAGGTTCCGGTCGCCGGATCGTAGTGGATGTTGATTCCGGTCGGGCATCCGCTGACGACGCTGCCGTCATGGAGGATGGTTTTGTCGAACCGCGGGTCGCGGTTCGAGTAGGGGTCCTGTTCGTCGTAGTGGCCGAATTTCGCGGCGGCCTCCCGGTCGGCCTCGGTCAGAAGCGGGTCGCCGTCGAGCGTTTCGAAGCGGTCCACGAAATTCTGCGTCGGACAGTCGCCGCTGCCGTTCGTGTAGTTCGAAGCGGGATAGGCGAAAGTCCCCGACCAGGTGCCCGTGTTGATCTTACTGCTGCCGTAGTTCCAAGCCCAGATGTGTTCGTTGGTGTATTTCGTGCCGTAGAAGTTGCTGTTCCATTCGGAGAAGGGCAGCATCTCGTAGCCGTTCTCCTCGGCGATGCGGATCGCCTCGGCGCAGGCTTCGGCGGCGTCCTCCCAGTCGCTCTGGCCATGCAGGTTGTTCAGTTCGCTGGCCGCGTAGAGCAGGCAGCGGGCTTTCAGCGCTTTGGCGGCGACGCCGTTCGGATAGGGCATGTCGCTGCTGGTGAGGTGGCCTTCCGAGCCGGGTCCCGCGTCGCGGCGCACTTTCCCGGCGGCGACGAAATAGTCGTAGGCGCGGTCGAGGTCTGCGGCGCAGCGCGTATAGGTCTCCCCGGCCGGGAGGCGTGCCATGTCCCAGTCGTCGTCGGCTTCGAGCGCCTTGTCGAGGTAGGGCATGCCTCCGAAGATTCGACAGAGGGTAAAGTGTGCGAATGCCCGTACGAAATAGGCTTGCCCGATGATGTCGTCCTTGTCGATCTGCTTGGCGTTCTGTACCATGTCGATATTTTCGATACATCTGTTCGCGACGCGGATGATGCGGAACATCGAGTAGGAGATCGGACGGCGCGACGTGGTGGTGGTCCATTCGGAGACGTTGGCACCCAGAGCCCCGGCCTTGATCTGCTGCGCGGCACGCTCGAGGATGGGATCCGGGTTGAACGTGGCCATGGCCTCTCGGATGACCGGGCTGATGCAGTGGATGCGCTCGCCGATGGTGACGAACTTCTTGGACTCGACATTGCGCTGCTTGTAGGTCACGCCGAGATCCTTGTGCGGGATCTCCGGAATGACGATCTTGGAATAGTCGATGGGAGCGTCGGCGTCGACGGCTTCCTTCTTCTCTTCCTTCGGCTTCTTCGTGGCGGCGACGGCCTCTGCAGCCTTGATGTGCTCGCCGTCCTTGAGGAACTTGACGATCTCAACGGCCTCGCGGGTGCCGACGACGACGTTCCAGTCGGGCAGCTTGTCCTGGATCTCGCCCTTCATGACGGCGACCTTGCCGGGGATGACGAGCGTGCGGTTGTTGATCTTCTTGTCCAGCTCGAACTCGTCGAAGAACTTCTTGATGGAGCTGGAGGAGAACTTGCCGGCGGCCCATGCCGTCAGGACGGACATGCCGGAGGCGTCGGTGATGAGCAGGTTGACCGGCACATTGGAGCGCTCGATCTCGCCGGAGACGAGGAAGTAGGTCAGGGCGAAGTCGACGGTCAGCATGCAGGGATCGTCGGGCGTTGCGCCGTTCATCGGGTAGATGCCGGGCGCGACCTTCATCGGCTTCTGCGGGTCGGTGAAGACGTTCTGGCGCAGGCCGTACAGCGGCAGGGCCTCTGCATAGCCGAGGCGCTCCATGACGATGATGGAGCCGTACTTCAGGGTGAAGACGGCGGCCAGAGCGGTCTCGAGGTGCTCGTCGCCCGCGGCCAGCTTGGCCAGATCGACGATGGAGGGATAGCCAAACGTGCGGTCGCCGTCCTTCAGCGCGGTGCGGCGGACGAGCACGGTGTTGGCGAACGTCTCCTTGACGGTCTTGCCGGTGACGTCGAT
>ERZ827528.1494-NODE-1494-length-24115-cov-3.122818_pt1 | contig 24115 bp, 18 predicted proteins | sample MGYA00519768_ERZ827528 | MGnify/ENA primary metagenome ERZ827528 (study PRJEB31778, sample SAMEA3449343) | human gut metagenome | biome: human gut; feature: human-associated habitat; material: faeces | place: United Kingdom | collected 2010/2012 ...
TTTATGTGCTATGCGCTTATGTATGTTACGAATGTAATAGGCACATTTACGACAGCTATCTTCGGAACACTAAAAGGAGATCTCGTAGACAACCCGATCCAGGACATTCTTACCGGACTGTCTCCGCTCACAGCATTTTTCCTTATGGTGATCTGCGCTCCCATCGTCGAAGAATATGTTTTCCGAAAACTCATCATCGACCGGACAGTACAGTACGGACAGGCAACGGCTATCCTTCTGTCAGGATTGATGTTTGCGTTATTCCACGGTAATTTTAATCAATTTGTATACGCATTTACACTCGGTGTGTTCTGGGGATTCATTTATGTAAAAACCGGGCGCTTGATCTACACGGTTGCCCTGCATATGACAGTCAACTTTTTAGGCTCGATTCCGGGACTGCTTTTAATGAAATCAACATTTTTCAATCAGCTTTCTCTGTTAGCGGAAAATAACCCGTCAGCCATCGTCGGACTCGTTATGCAGCATCCGGTTCAGTTTCTTTTGATTTGTTTTTACATGCTGCTTCTTTTCGGTCTTGTCATTACAGGCATCATATTTTGGGCGATCAACTTTAAGAAATTCAAATGTGCCCCCGGAGAGATCACAATTCCGAAAGGAAAACGTTTCTCAACGATCATCTTAAATGTCGGAATGATTCTGTATTGTCTGTTTTGGATCATTCAGATTATTTTACAGTTGTTCGCTTAAACAAATCTATTTTCAGATTAAAATGCAGCTTTACCCTCACAAGAGAAAGCTGCATTTTCTAATATCTCACTATTCTTGTTCTATCAATCATTCTGCATCGTCATATCAGCAAATCTTCATCGCAGTCTCGTAAGCGCCCCACACCACGCTCCGTAAATTTCCAACCTGTTCACAATCGCCGACCAGGTAAATATTCTTTCCTTTTCTTTCCAGCGGATTAGGCAGGTAACCGACTGATCCGATCACAGAGTCACAAGGAATCTCTATCTCTTTTCCGGTTTTATCTGTACAGATCACCGAATGTTCTTTTACTTCTTTTAACTTTGTTTCGAGATATACCGGAACTTCGTGCAGCTCAAACCATTCCCTCAAATAGGAACTATTGGCAAGGCAAACTCCTTTCTGCGCCACAAGATCATTTTTCATCTCAACAATAACCGGTCTCTTTCCCTGAAGCGCAAGCTCATAGGCAATCTCGCTTCCCGTAAGGCCTCCTCCGATCACTACAACTCTTTCTCCTACATCCCTTCCGTTCAGATAGTCGCATGCCTCAATCATCCGTTCATGTCCCGGAATATTTTTCATCACGCGCGGAACAGAACCGGTTGCAATTATTACCGGAGCATCGCCGAACTTTTCAACGCTGTCAATCTCCTTACCTAAATGAACCTCCACATCCAGTTCTTTCATTTGTCTTCTGTACCATGCCAAAAGTTCTCTTAATTTCCCCTTATAAGATTCTGCACTTGCCGGGATGAACGTGCCGCCAAGAACGTTGTTCTTCTCATAAATAACCGGATCATGCCCACGAAGCTTTAACACTCTGGCAGCTTCCATCCCTCCGATTCCTCCGCCGATAATATAGACTCTTCTTGGATTCTTTGTTTTCTCTATAAAATGCCGATCCCACTGCATCGTTTCCGCATTAACCGCACACCTTGACAAATGCAGGCTGTCACTTAATTCCTGATCGTTTGGCACTCCTTTATAGTGGCACATATTAAAACATCCGTTATGGCATAAAATACAAGGCCGAATCTCTTCTTCCCGATCTTCCATCATCTTTGTGACCCATTCCTGATCTGCCAAAAACTGCCTCGCGAATCCCGCTCCGTCCAATCTTCCTGCGGCGATCGATTCTGCCGCTGTTTTCGGGTTCATTCTCCCCGCACATACAACCGGAATCCGAACAAACTGTTTAATATGTTCTACATCTTCCAGATTACAATTTTCCGGCATATAAACAGGCGGATGCGCCCAATACCACGCATCATATGTACCATTATCGCAGTTGAGCATGTCATAACCTGCATCTTGCAAATATTTCACCGCTTTTTCAGATTCTTCCATATCTCTTCCGACTTCCGTAAACTGCTCTCCCGGAAGAGCGCCTTTTCTGAATCCTTTTGTCTTGGAAAGAACACTGTACCTTAGCGATACAGGAAAATCTTCACCACATACTTTTTTAATCGCCTGCACGATCTCTACAGCAAAGCGATATCTGTTTTCAAAAGATCCTCCATATTCATCTGTTCTATGATTTACATATTTTAATGTAAACTGATCAAGAAGATATCCTTCATGTACCGCATGTATTTCCACTCCGTCAACTCCCGCATCCTGCAAAAGTTTCGCCGACTTTGCAAACGCTTCCACAAACTCATGAATTTCTTCTCTTGTCATCTCTCTTGAAGGAACTTTATCCGACCAGCGGTTCGGAGACGGGCTTGCCGTCGCAGTAATCTTATCCAGATCCATAAACGGCTTTGATAAAACGCGCAGCGCCTTATTCGTATATAATTTTTCCATCATCTCGCTGATCGTAAACGACCGGCCGAAACCCGCTGTCAACTGAACAAAAAGTTTGGCTCCTGTTTTATGAAACTCCGGCATCCACTCTTTCAGATCTTCATACATCTTTTTATTCTTGTACAGCCATTGTCCAAACATAGGATTATATACCGGCTGACACCCCGGAAGGACAAGACCCGCATTGTTTTTTGCAGCCTCCCTAAGAAATCGCGCACCCATTTTGTCAAAATGGTTTTTCTCCATCCATCCGAACAGATCGGTTCCTCCCATAGAAGTCAATACGATACGGTTTTTTATCTCGCAGTTTCCGATACGCCACGGAGTAAATAAAGGTTTTAGTTTCTCATCCATGTTTCAATTCTCCCTTCTGTTTTCTATAGGAAGCGCATACTGCTCCGCAAGTTTCTCAATCTCCTTGCGCACCTGATTTACAACATTCTTCGGGCTGACAATTTTTGCCTGACTGCCAAGCGCAAATACCCAGCTTATGAACTGACTGCTTACCTGAACGTCTACACTCACAGTGAAATGATCGGCATCCGCCGGAATCATCATCACATCTTTCCCGAAACGATCTACAATAACACCTGCCAGCGAATTTTCAACAAGAAGTTTTACCGACTGTTCTTTTCCCCCGAACATGCCAAAACTCTTTTTTGAATACGACGCCATGTCGATCTTTTGAAACTCCTCCTTTCCCTCCCGTATCTCTTCCGACAGCAAAATATGAAGCATTTTATCGACTCTGTAATGCCGGATCTGCTCTGCCCGGGAATCATATCCGATCAGATAATAATTCTCATGATCCCATAGCAGCCCCCACGGGCTGATATGGTAATACGCTCCTCCGTGACGAAGCTCCGGTTCTTTTTTCACATTCCACTGATAATATTGAAATTTAATTTTTTTGTTTTGTGAAATTGCATTATAAATCGTATCGACGCTGTAATAAACAGTTTCATTCATCGTCTTAATCCGCCCTGAAACAAACACCTGCCGCCGAAGATCCGCCGCATCATGCTGACTGACAAGAGTTTCCAGTTTTCCTATCAACCGGTTCGTCATCTTCTCTGTAATAAATTTTGACGACTGTATCGCATCAACAAGAAGTTTCAGTTCAGCCAGTTCAAATTGTCTGCCTATCACATGATAGCGGTATCCTCTCCCGCTGCGCTCACCTTCTACTTCAATGCCGAATTCTTCTAAATCTTTCAACGATTCATACAGACTTCTTCTCTCTGCGATAATATCATACTTTTCCAACTCTTTTTGAATCTCCGGCATTGTCAGATAATGTGTTTCATCCGTCTTTTCACACATGATCTGTGCGAGACGGTACAGCTTAAACTTTTGATTTGCTCCCTTCGGCATAATACAACGCTCCCGTACTTTAGTCATAATGATATAATATCATATTTCTGCGTTTTCCACTACGGAAACCATCTCTGACTTCTCACTTCACGGCTTTTCACTCTATGAATTCATAATAATCCGCTTCGCAGCTAAAAAGCATCCACGTTCCTTCTACATACCCCATATAACCCTTTTCCGTATTATATCCTTTCATATCTTCTTCCCCTTTCGACAGACTGATTTATAATTTTTATATTTATTCCGCTTTTGTTATATTTACAATATCAGTTAAGCTGTCGTATAAAAATGACTCTTTCATACTTCTTCGTTACGGCAAGGGATTTGATTTTCTTTCATTTTGTTTAATTTTCGCTTCGCTTTTAAGGCTTCAAAAAAGACGCCGATACGTCAATATGATATCAGCGCCTTTTCCCCAAAATTTTTATCTAAGTTCCGTTACGGATTCTGAATTTTCTTTGGAAATTCATTCCATCTGCCAATCGTCTATTACAGGACAAGATCGTCTATTTTTTCAAATCCGTTTAACGTAAATGATTCGACTGTATTTCCGGCTACAAGATAAAATGTTTCTCCGATATACAATCCTCGGACATTTCCGTAATTAACAATATCTTTTGAAAATACTTCTTTAAAACCTTCCGCTTCATCGTAAGTAAACATTTTATATTCGATCGAATCTCCGTACGCCATAAATCCAAACAGATTCTTTTCTGCATCGGCAAATACCGCCTTATAATTATATCCTGCGTCTGTGCTAAGCACATTCTCTAAAACATAGGTTGACATCTCCTTTACATTTGCCGGATCACTTATGTCAAACATAGACAGCTTCACACCTTCTGTCGTCATGCCCTCTTCATCTACGCTCAATCCGATTCCAAGCAGTTTTCCATCGCCATACGGATGCAGATAATCTGAAAATCCCGGTATCTTCAATTCTCCGATGATCTTTGGATTTGACGGATCTGAAAGGTCCACGGAAAACAGCGGATCGATCTGCTTAAATGTCACAAAATATCCGATATCGCCCATAAATCTCGCTGAATGGATTGTTTCCTCTTTCGCCAGATTCTGAATACTTCCGGTCATTTCCAGATTTTCATCCAACACATATAACGCATTTGTTTCTATAGATGCATTATCCACTGCCACTTCATCTTCAACTATAACATCCGATCCGCCTTCTTCCACATACGGAACAGGCATGATCCGGTTGTTATAATCACTGGGAATCACTGTCGCTGCAATTCGCAAATATCCGTTATATTCATCGATACTAAAGGAATCATTCAAAACGCCGTCGATCTTTGTCTGTCCTACCGCATCTAAAGTTCCCTTATCATAAGCGATCTTACGGATCGAAGTCTGGATATTCTCTGTCTCGCTTTTTCCGTAATACTCCTCTGTTATATAAATATTATTTTCGCTCACATAACACATTCCCGCGTTTCCGAAAATCGCCTTTGTCTGTAATTTCTCAGTCGGGTCGGAAAGCGCAAATGCAGAAATAACCGTGTGCTGACTTCCGGTCGTTCCCTGCGGCATATATATATCTTCCGCGCGGAGCAGACTTCCCTGGATCTGCGGGATATAATCGCTTTCGTTTGATACCGACGAATCATAATATGTGTAAAAATTGCTGACTAAATAAACATATCCGTCTTTCACGCGCATTGTATGATACTGCCCGCTCTGAGAAATCACTCCTGCTTCTCTCGGATTCGCCGGATCGGTCACATCATAAACTGCCGCGCATGTATAATCTTTATAAATTCCGTCTTCTGCTTTCTTTCCTTCTTCACATTTTGATTCGGTATACAATATCACAAGCCGCCCATCGGAAACAAAAACCTCTCTTATAAAACAATTTTCATCTATCTCGATACTTGCCAGATCTTTCATCTCTGCTTGAGATACATCTACAATCTCTACTGTCTGATCATTTAGAATGTAAAGATTCTTCCCGTCAGTCTTAACAGTGTCCGCTTCGCCGACTCCCTCTTGTCTGATATTTGTATCAGAATAATCGGCACCTGCCATATCTTTTGTCGATTCGGCTACAGAAGATTCCGCCATGGCCCCGTCCGTCATATAGGCCGCGTCTGCTCTGCCGAATCCGTTCTGCCCTTTCGCCCTTTTCTCATTTTCTTTCAAATATTTTTTAATTTCATCATAATTTTTTGCCAGTGCGATTTTTCCCTGATCTTCTTCTGATCTGCCTTCTGTTACCGTTCCCGGCCGTTCATTTTTTCCTGCGTTCATATTCGTATATCCGACTGCTCCCACTACAAGACAAACGCAAGCCGCTGCTGCCACTGAGGCATATTTCCAACGGCGATTATTCGACTTTTTCTTCTTTCTCGTCTCCAACATCTTTTCAACCGCTTCCGGCTCAAGCGAACCGGGGATCTTTTCATCTTCAACAGTTTGCTTCATCTTCTCTTTCATTTCTTTCTCAATCATATCCTGATTTTTCGTTTCTTTTTTATTCTCTGACATAGATAATCTCCTTTCGTTATTTTGATGGTTTTTGTTATTTTTTCTTCTTATTATCTTCTATTTTCTCCATCTTCAAAACGCCTGCCATTCAGTCCAGCATTTCACGCATCTTGCCGAAAGCACGGCTCTTCCTTGATCGGACCGTTCCCGGGTTCTTCCCCAGCATCTCGGCTATTTCTTCGCTTCTGTATCCTCCGAATACGGAAAATGCAACTATCGTCTGCTCCTCTTCCTCTAATGATTCAAACGCCTTCTTTACATCATGGCGCTGTGCAAAATCTATTTCCTCTGCTCCGAGGTTTTTGGCATCCTCTTCACTCACTTGATTCGACGTATTACCGTTTTTCCGTAATATCTTTTTACACTCATTATTTAGAATCGTAAACATCCAACTCTTGAAAGAATTTTCTTTCTTTAGTCCGGATATATTTTCATATGCAGATATCACTGCCTCACTGACCGCATCTTCTGCATCCTGCGTATGTTTCGTCATATAAAGCGCAAACCGATACAGATCTTTATAAATCTCAGCATACAACTGCGAAAAGGCTTTCGTATCTCCCAACTTCGCTTTTTTAATAAGCTGACGCTGTATATCCACTATTCCTGCGGACATAAGCTCCCTCCTTTCATCTCTTTCGCACTGACTTAAATATGCTTTCATATATAAGAGTACCTTGATAAGCATTTTGTTGCATTAAAAACAACAAAATTTTTTAACTTTTCTCTGTAAGAACAAAGTGACAATCCCACTTCAATATCTTCCCGAAAGATGTTATCCCATAAGAACTCAAAATTTTCTATAGAATAAAAAAATATCTGCGGGATGAACTGTCTGTGTTCAGCCAACAGATATTTTTTCTCTATGTTTCTCTGATCTTATCTAATCTTATCTAATCTTATCTATTCTTCTCTATTCTTATTAGCAGATCTCCGCTCCCGCAGGCATTGCTTTCTCAGGAGTCATAAGCGCCAGATTGCCTTCTGCATCTTCTGCACAAAGAAGCATGCCTTCACTGAGTACTCCCGCCAGCTTTGCAGGCTTCAGGTTCACAAGTACCATCACTTTTTTCCCTACCATCTCTTCCGGTGTATAATGTGCTTTAATACCTGAAACGATCTGTTTCACCTGACTTCCTACCTTTACCTGAGAACAAAGGAGTTTTTTTGATTTTTTCACTGCCTCACAAGCGATGATCTCTCCTACTTGGAACTGCATCGCTCCAAACTGTTCAAACGTAATCTCCGGCTTTGCCTCGATATCGATCACATCTTCCTCTTCCTCTGCTTCTTCTATATGAGGATGAAGTTCTTCTACTTTTTTCATTACTTCTTCCAGATCCAGTCTTTGGAAAAGAATCTCCGGTTTCTCCGTCACATGCCCGTCTCCGAGCTGATCCAGAATCTTTTTGCTTGTAGACGGCATGAAGGATTCAAGAAGGCGCGCTCCTGCTGAGATTCCCTGGATCAGATTCCAAAGAACTGTTTCCAGACGATCTTTCTTTTCTTCATCTTTTGCCAACGCCCACGGCATCGTTTCATCGATATATTTGTTGCAGCGTTTGAACAGATTAAAGATCTCTGTGATCGCATCCGCCACACGCAGCCCGTCCATTTTCGCATCAACCGCTTTCGGTGTATTGTCGATCACCGCTTTCAGATCTGCATCGACATCCTCCGCCGCTCCTTTATCGGAAACAACGCCGCCAAAGTATTTATTTGTCATAGAAACTGTACGGTTTACAAGGTTTCCTAATGTATTGGCAAGATCGGAATTTAAACGTTCTACCATAAGCTCCCATGTGATCACTCCGTCATTTTCAAACGGCATCTCATGAAGAACGAAATAACGTACTGCATCTACCCCGAAGAAATCAACAAGCTCGTCTGCATAAAGAACATTTCCTTTTGATTTGCTCATCTTCCCGTCTCCCTGAAGAAGCCACGGATGACCGAATACTTGCTTCGGAAGCGGAAGCCCAAGCGCCATTAAAAAGATCGGCCAGTAGATCGTATGGAAACGGATAATGTCTTTTCCGATCAAATGCAGGTCAGCCGGCCACAATTTTGCATACTGTTCCGTGCTGTCTCCGTCTGCATCATAACCGATTCCCGTGATATAGTTTGTCAGCGCGTCAAGCCATACATAAACGACATGCTTATCGTCAAAATCAACCGGAATTCCCCACTTAAACGAAGTTCTGGATACGCACAGATCCTGAAGTCCCGGAAGAAGGAAGTTGTTCATCATCTCATTTTTTCTGGAAACAGGCTGAATAAATTCAGGATGTGTATTAATATGCTCGATCAGTCGGTCTGCATACTTACTCATTTTGAAGAAATACGCTTCTTCTTTCGCCGGTTGCACTTCTCTTCCGCAGTCAGGACATTTTCCGTCTACGAGCTGTGACTCTGTAAAGAAAGACTCGCACGGCGTACAGTACATTCCTTCGTAATGACCTTTATAAATATCGCCCTGATCATACAGCTTTTTGAAAATCTTCTGTACCTGCTTCTCATGGTCTTCGTCTGTCGTACGAATGAATTTGTCATAGGACGTATCCATCAGATCCCATATCTTCTTGATCTCAGCGGAAACACCGTCTACAAATTCTTTCGGTGTAACGCCCGCTTCTTCTGCTTTCAGTTCGATCTTCTGACCATGCTCATCTGTTCCTGTCTGAAAAAATACATCATACCCCTGACTTCTCTTATAACGGGCAATCGCATCTGCCAAAACGATCTCATATGTGTTTCCGATATGCGGCTTGCCGGATGTGTAGGCAATCGCGGTCGTCATGTAAAATTTTCCCTTGTCACTCATTTTGTCTGCTCCTTCCTAATAAAACAAAAAATCCCGTCTTCGGGGCTGTATCAGCCACCAGAAGACGGGATAACTCCCGTGGTACCACTTCTATTCACACAGAATCTGCACTCTGTGCCTCTGCGGATATCGCAACGAATATCCCCCGCTGTAACAGGCGGTCCCGTCAGAACTTATCGCACACATAATGCTCCTGCATCCGTTCAGTCCTGCCACTCCAAAGCCATCTTCCATCCGCCCTTCCTCATTTCCTCGCAGCAAGCTGCGACCGCGCAGCTGGAAATCTCTCTGTAAAGTATCTGCAGATGTACTCTCTTCTTCCTCGTGTTTGTGTGTATCGACTTTTCTAAGATTAGCACCAAACCTGCGGAAAGTCAAGCGTTCGTAAGCACAGGAGCCCCGAGAAAAAGTATTTTACTTTTCCACATACTCCTCCCGCAGCGGGTCTTCTGCATCGATCACCACGTCTTCCAGGGTAATTTCCCGCAGCGGACTTTCCGGCAGGCCGCAGAGTGAGACACCGACGGCTGCATGGTTTCCCCTTATATGGGCAAAACGGATCTCCGAAAATTCCGGCGCCTTCTGCGACACCGGCACCGCCGTGCTGGAACCATAATTCATGCTCACTTCGATCGCTTCCTTTTCTATCTCATCCATCTGCATCCGTTCCACATTGATCCGCTTTACATAGCCACCGCGCCCGCGCATGGATTTGATGCGGATGCCGCGCTCGGTCCCTCTGACCACGCAGTCATGGATCCGGATGTCACAAATGCCGCCGGACATTCCGCTTCCGATTGCCACTGCCGCGTGTCCGCCTATAAAGCGGCAATTTTTTACCTCTATCTGTTCGCAGGGGCGCCCTACACGCCATCCGTCCTCGTTCATGCCGGAATTGATGGCAATGCAGTCATCGCCGGTATCAAAGGTGCAGTCCTCTATCAGCACTTTTCTACATGAATCCGGATTGCAGCCATCGGTGTTCGGTCCCTTGGTGTTCACCGTCACCCCGCGCACCACAACATCCTCACAATACACCGGGTGGATCATCCACTGCGGTCCGTCCTCGATCGTAAAATCTTCCAACGTTACGTGCTTACAATTTATGAACTGGATGAACGAGGGACGGAGCGCATCCTCCCTGGTCGCAAATACGCGCTCTTCTACCACAATCCCCTGACTTTCCGCCCGGATCAGGCGATCCGCCGCATTCTGCTGGAGCTTTTTCCAGTGCCACCACGCGCTTCCCGCACCGTCTAACACACCGGTGCCGCAGATTGTAACATTCTCACAGTCTGCCGCGTAGATAAGCGGCGAATAATTGTAACATTCCACGCCTTCCCAGCGTGTAAATACCGGCGGAAGGTAATCCTCCATGCAGGAACTGAAATGAATCACACATCCCTCTTCCAGATACAGTTTCACATTGCTTTTCAGATGAATTGCACCGCTTTTCCACTCGCCGCGCGGCACGATTACTGTGCCTCCCGCCGAGGGCAGACGATCCACCGCCTCCTGAATGACATTCTGATTTCCTTCTGTATACACACATCTGATTTCCATGTGACTCTCTCCTTTTTCTTATCCTGCCTGCTTCCCATGCCATCTCCGGGTTCTTCCAGCCATATGACTTCCATATGGCTTCCATATGGCTTCCACATGACTTCTTCCCGCGGTTTTCTACATTCCCGGCAGAAGCATGGCGCATACCGGCAGGATCACAATGCTGAGCAGGGTCGTAATGACCACGCTGCCCGCCGCAAATTCTTCATCATACGAATACTGCACCGCAAAGACGGAGGTGATCGCCGCGCTCGGGCATGCTTCCAGCAGCAGCACCACACCTGCAGCCATCCCGGAAAAGCCGCATGCAAAAAACAGCGCGAAGCACACGGCAGGGATCAGCAGCATGCGGATTCCCACCACAGATAAAATGCGCCGGTCGCAAAGCATCTGCGCCAGATTGCTTCCGGCGATCATCATTCCGGTAATAATCATGGAGAGCGGCGTATTCATATTTCCGATCAGCGCGAGCGGCTGTTCGATCACCTCCGGCACAGGAATCTGGCACAGGTAGATCACCAGTCCGATCGCCACGGCAATCAGCACCGGATTTGTGCAGACTGTGCGGACGACCTCTTTCGGCTCCACCGTTCCTGTAATCATGCCAAATCCCACCGTCCACAGCAGAATGTTGAACACCGTCACGTACACACTCGCATAGATCAGTCCTTCCGCGCCGAACAGCGCCTCAATCAACGGGAACCCCATATATGCCGCATTGGAAAATATGCAGGCAAACCGCAGGATCGGACGCTCCTTCCCTTTCATCCGGCAGGTACATAACATCGTAATCGCAAGTCCGGCCAGAATCGCCAGCACACTGAGCGCAAACGTCTGCGGCAGTCTGGCAAGCACGGAGCGGTCCGCCTTTGAGATATAGGAATGAATGACCATCGCCGGCACCGCTAGGTAGAGCAGCAGATTGGAAAACGCCTTTTTTGCCTCCTGCTTTATCACACCGCTATTTACCCCCGCAAACCCGGCCAGGATCAGACAGTACAGTATCACGACCTGTTTTGCCGTAATGATTGCCAGTTCCATAACCCTCTGTCTCCTTTCCTATGCAAAATATTCCGGAAATGCCTGCCGGATCGTATCAATATTCTCGGTGTAGCGGAGCATATGCCGTCTGGCGGTCTCCGCCGCCCGCCCCCGGTCCCTCGCCGCAATCGCATCCACCAGCTCCTCGTGGTCAGATACAATGCCGTTGACCGGGCGGCAGCGGAAGCTTAGCACCGTCGTGCGGTCAAAATGCGGCGAAAGGCTCTCCAGCAGCGTATACCAGTAGTTCCGGTCGCACATTTCATAAAAATGTCGGTGAAATTCCTTGTCAAACTGCAGAATCTTATCCGTCTGCTTCCGCTCCATGTACATTTTCCATATGGCAATATTCTCGCGCAGCACATCCAGATCCTCCTCCGTCAGAAGGTCACATGCCATGACTGCCAGCTCGGTCTCCACAATGCTGCGCAGATGCCGCACCTCCTCGACCAGTTTCAAATCAATGTGCGACACATAGGTGCCTTTCTTCGGTCTTATATGCACGAGCTGCCGCTCCGCAAGCGCAAGTACCGCCTCCCGGTACGGCGTGCGGCTCACCCCGAGCTGCCCGCTCAGATCATTTTCCAGCAGCTTTTCCCCCGGTTCCAAATGCACATTTACGATATTGTCTATGAGCACCCGCGTCACGTAATCCCGCGCGGACTCGCCCTTCTTCCGCTCCATGATGGTAAGCATCGGTCTCCTCCTGTACTTTCTGCCTGTATTTCTGCGCTTCTTTGGCATGATGAGCAATATTTTTCCGGCACAACAAAAGCGCGGCAGTGATATATATAACAGAATATGTTATATATATCACTGCCGCATTCTTTTGTCAAATAAAAACATGGGAAAACATTTCACTTTTCAAGCTGCTCCAACGCAATTCCGATCAGCCTGCCGACGCTCCATAAAATACCTAAAGGGTATGCTGCTTGCATAATTGTTTATTATCATACATATAAGAATCGGCCTTATCCAATAATATCTGCATTGTACATTCCTTATAGTCTTCGGATAACGCCCATCCGCATGCATAATCGATTGACATAGGATTTTCATTGCCATTTAATCTATCTTTTTCCCTGCGTAAGTATTTTAAAATATCCTCAACCTCCGCTTTACTGGTATGATATATAACTGCCATGAATTCATCCCCGCCATACCTTCCAACAAAATCTTCTTCCGGAATCACACTGCGTAAAAGCCGGGCAAAATTCATTATTAGCTGGTCTCCTGCCGAATGTCCCATTGTGTCATTCACCGTTTTCAAATTATTCAGATCAAACATTATGCATGCTGTCGGTTCATCAATGATCTCTTTATTATTAAGTATTTTCTCACATGCACTTTTATTGGGTAATCCTGTATGGCTGTCTGTATATGCCCTCTGTTCTAACAGCTTGTTTTCACTGCCATCTTCATTGCCATCAGCGTCTGCATAATAACCAATATTACCAGGCACAACATATCAAGTGCTGACAAAATCTCTATGGTACGAATCTTTCTCGCGATCTTTTCTGAATAATTTTCCGCTGTAGATACCGTTTCATCTGCCATCTTAAAATAAGTTTCACTCATATTTACAATATCTGTATTTTCATATCCTCTGCTTCTCACCGCTTCAATTTCTATTTTTAATTTTTCCCAGTAGTCACTCTGAACCTGTAATTTATCCTGATATTCTTTATCATGAAGCTTTATCAGATCATAATGTCCATCCTGATATCTTAATCCGCTCAGAATATCATCCAGATATTGAACTAATTCTTCATTCTGGTTTCCTGTAATTTCTAACTTCACTTCACGCTGTGTGGCTCCACGTACCAGACCTGCATAATTTATTACCCGTGCAGTCCCCTGTAACCTGTTGATCTGTACCATCATAAAGACAATAAGAACTACCAATACCAATATAAGACCGCTTTGTGTAATGCCAATTATATTTTTCTTTTCCTTATTCAACTCCATCTCTCCGTTTACCCCTATACCTTCAATAACCTTCATTTCACCTTTAACTGGATTTATTTTTAATAATGATTATATCCTCTCTCTGACTGTGTGTCAAAAAACAGGGAGCAGATTCTGCCCTGCAGAATCTGCTCCCTGTATGGAACTCATATTCTATCTTTTATACTTCCGGTCTTACAATGACAAAACGATAAACAATTCGTTCACCGCACAACAGACAACTGTCAGCGCCGTCAGGAACACTGCAGACGGCACTGCCGCTTTGGAAACCGCCGCAGTCACGCCCGCATCCGCCGCCGGCTCTGCTTTCCGTCCAGATACCGCCACAGCCGCCGGCTCCTTCCACACGCTGCGCTGCCGGCAGATGCCAAACAGTGTGACCGCCAGAAGAATCCCGTACAGCGGCGCATACACGCGCTCTCCCGAGACGTAGATCGTCGCCATAAAGCCCAGCACCATCCCGGCACCAAAGCCGCACCCCACCAGAAGCAGCACGCTGATGAAGGTAAACAGATCGTCGCCGAACAGCTGGTACAGCGCATAAATCATCGCTGCCACCGTCACTGCCAGATACACCATAGGAATCCACGTCGACAGATCGCTCCAGCTCCACTCCAGAATCTCCCCCGGCATCACGAACAGCCCCGAGAGCCCCGGATATGCAGTTCTTAACACTGTCTGCCCGAACAGAATGAGCAGCGGAAGCGCCGAGAGAAACGTCCTGCGGTAATCTTTTGTCTTCTCCCAGACAAGCCATGTCCAGATCAGCACCACCAGAAAAAATACAATGTCCGCATTGGCAATAAACACGCGCTCAATACTCAAAAGTCCCAGATACAGCTTCTGTCCGAATCCAAACGTCGCATAAACCGGAAGATCCGCAATACTGACCGCATTGCGTCCGGCATTGCCCGGACAGAGTGCAATTACGAGCAGTGAAACCACATCGATCACCGCAAGAGTCCAAAAAAGCACTGCATTTCCCGGCCTTCTGTGCGCTTTCCACAGATACACGCCGCTAAGCACGAGCAGCAGCGTCATAATCACGGCATACTGTTCATGACTTCCTGTCACAACCGCGACAGGAACCGCGGACACTGCCGCTGCCGGGTGAATTTTCTCCGCAAGCGCAAGCTTCCTTATCACCCACGCCACATAAAAAAATCCCCAGAACGGCCAGAAATGTGTAACTGTTGTCGTAATCCATCCCGCCGTACCCATGTCGTGAAACGGAAAAATCAGCACCGCCGCTGCCGCGCACCAGTTCATCGTCTTCCCACCGCCGAAAAGCCCGGACAGCAGAAGAGGCAGCGTCGCAAACAGCAGAAAATCAATGATTCTCCACAAAACCGGGAACTGTATCACATTGACCAGTACACACTCCGACACTACGCGCGACGTCCAGGTCAGATAGCGCTGCGTCAAATACGCCCACAGCGTCGTGTCTTTTGTGGCATCCCGGAAAAAAATGTCGTCCCCCGCCATCGGCTTCATCCCGACGTGGTAGACCAGTCCGATCACCGCCACCAGCACAAACGGAAGGTATGCCGCGTATCTGCTACTCTTCCTCATACATATCATCCATCTTCGTACCACAGTTGCTGCAATATACAGCACCTTCCGGCATCTTCGCACCGCACTTCGGACATTCTGCAGAACCCTGGATCCGCAGAACCTCGGCTTTCATGCGCTCGATCTCCTCCACAGCTTCCTTGATCAGGAAAAACTGCTCTGCTTCTTCACATTCTTCCTCATCCTTGTGCTTCTCATAATAAGAGCGTCCCAGCTCCTCATACTGCTTCTGCACATAGTCCTCCTTGGACTTGATATCCAGCTTTAACTTTGCAATCTCGGATACATCCTTCGCCTTCTGGCTGACATCCTTCCCCGCACTTACCAGTGACTCGCTTAACTTATCAAAAAATTCCATGAAGTTTTCCTCCCTGTCGTTTTCTTTTCCCCAGTATAACGCCAATTTTCCTTTACAGCAATCGAAAAAACAGGAAAAATCTTTTTCTTCAAAATCTTTTCATGCTACCGCATGCAGATATACACAAGATAGACCGCATAGAGCGCCAGCATCACAATGCCCTCGAAGCGGTCCAGCTTCTTCTTCGTCCAGGCGAACGCCCACACCAGTACGCTCATCACAACCAGAATCACAATATCGATCACATTTTCCATGATAAATGTGATCGGACTGATCGTTGCTGCGATACCGAGCACAAACAGAATATTGAAAATATTGGAGCCGATCACATTGCCGAGCGCCATATCCAGTTCATTTTTGCGCGCTGCAACCACTGAGGTCACAAGTTCTGGCAGGCTGGTTCCACAGGCAACAATCGTAAGTCCGATCAGATTCTGGCTGAGTCCCAGCTTCGTGGCAACCGTGGATGCGCCGTTTACAACAAAATCCCCACCGAACTTGATCGCCACAATACCGCCGACGATAAACACAATGCATTTCCACACCGGCAATACCTCATACTCATCATCTCCGGCAGCAGCACGCGCTTTCAGTGCCGAGCGCACCATCCAGACCAGAAAAGCGCCAAATACAATAAGAAGGATGATTCCGTCTGCCCTGCCAAGCTGCATTCCCAGATATCCGCAGACTAAAAGCAAGACTGCACAGACTACAGAAAACGGAAATTCTTTTTTTAACGTACTCTTTTCCACATAGAGTGGATTAAAAAGGGCACAGAATCCACAGACCACCATCAGATTAAAAATATTAGAGCCAATAGCATTGCTGACTGCAAGTGCATTATTGTTCGTTACCGATGCCGTAATACTGATTGCCATTCCATTACTTCCCTGAAGTGATGCCGAAATACTGACCGCACATTCCGGAAGGCTTGTCCCCATCGCCACGATCGTAAGTCCTATAATGATTGAGGGCACTTTCAGCATCTTTGCCACGGAAGAGCTTCCCTCCACAAAAAAATCTGCTCCCTTAATCAGAAGCACAAATCCAACAACAAGCAGCACAACTGCCCAAAGCATTTCTGTCATAATAATCTCCATTCCTCTCTGTTTTCTCTACTGTAATTATTTTCTCAAAATTATCTCAACTTCCGGTAGTCCGGCACCTATCCCACAAACCCGAGATGCTCCAGCAGAATCTTCACGCCGATCAGCACCAGGATAATACCTCCAGCAAGTTCTGCCTTTTTCTTATAGCGGTTTCCGAAAAAATTGCCTACATAGACGCCGCCGATGGAGATACAAAACGTGGTGAGACCGATGATCGTAACCGCCTCCCCGATCGGGTAATTCAAAAATGCGAATGTAATTCCGACCGCAAGTGCATCGATACTGGTCGCCACCGCCAGCACAAGCATCTCTTTTAAGTCGAGTGGCGGATCCAGCTTGTCGATCTCCACATTCTCATCCTCCGGACGCACCGCCTCGGCGATCATCTTGCCGCCGATGAATACCAGCAGCACAAAGGCAATCCAGTGATCAATACTGGTAATGTAGCTCTCAAACTGTGTGCCGAGCGCCCAGCCGATAAACGGCATCAGCGCCTGAAATCCTCCAAAAAACAGACCGATCACAAACGCCTGTTTTTTGTTTACCCTGCGCATCGCAAGACCTTTACAGATCGACACTGCAAACGCGTCCATCGAAAGGCCCACTCCAATGAGCAGCAATTCAATAAAAACAGCCATACCAACCTCCACATTTTATTCTGCCCCTGCCACAGGGCGCACATACACATTCAGCCCGGATGATGCATTTTCCGCCGGCGCACACATAAAAAAGAGACTGATGTATATCCTCTGCGCACCGCTCCCGTCTCCGTCTGCGATATAACACCAAAGATATACATGAGTCTCATTCTTTAAGATTTGCCAGGTCAGGCTGTCCGACCGGTCTGTTGACAAATCACGCTCTGCGCGAACTACTCCCTCACGGAATCTGCATTCATCAATAATGCTGTTTCCTTACTATATAGCAGCCCACATTTTTTGTCAACTGATTTGTCGAAAAAACAACCTTTTTATCCCAGAAGTTCGAGAATTTCCTCCTTGGTAAAGGAAACAGAGTCCATTCCCTCCCCCTCGAGCACCTGTTTTGCCAGTTCCTTTTTGCGCTCCTGGATCGCAATGATCTTCTCCTCGATCGTTCCCTCGGATACCAGCTTGTAGACCGTCACGACATGCTTCTGCCCGATGCGGTGGGCGCGGTCCGTCGCCTGGTTCTGCACCGCCACGTTCCACCACGGGTCATAGTGGATCACAATATCCGCGGCCGTCAGGTTCAGCCCGGTTCCTCCTGCCTTTAAGGAAATACAGAATACCGGCACGTCGTCCTCGTTAAAGCTCTCTACCATCTGCATGCGCTTTTCCTTGCCGACAGAACCGGTCAGCATATAGTAGTCAATCCCGGCCTTCTTAAGCCCTGCCGCCAGACGTTCCAGCATGGACGTAAACTGCGAGAACAATAACACCTTGTGCCCGGCGCCAACCGCGTTCTCGATCAGTTCCATGCACATCTGCGCCTTTGCGGACTCCCCCTTATAGCCCTCAAACAGAAGCCCCGGGTCACAGCAGATCTGGCGCAGTCTCGTCAGCTCCGCAAGAATCTGGATCTTCTCGGAGCGGAATTCCTTCTCGGATTTGCCCTCCAGGCTCTCCTTCATGCGCTGCACATGGGCGTCATAGAGCGCAAGCTGCTCTCCTTCGAGCTTCGCGAAGACATTCTCCTCCAGCTTCGCCGGAAGATCCCGCAGCACTTCCCCCTTCAGACGGCGCAGGATAAACGGCCGGATCATGCGCTGCAGGCGCTGCATACGGTTTTCATCCCCATTTACCACGACCGGGATCTCGATCTCCTCCCGGAACCGCTGATAAGTATATAAAAATCCCGGCATCAGATAATCAAAAATACTCCACAGTTCACTCAGCCGGTTCTCAATCGGCGTTCCGGTCAGCGCCAGCTTGAAACCCGCGGTAATCTGCTTGACGCCTTTTGCCGCCTGGGTTCCAGGGTTCTTGATATACTGCGCCTCGTCGATTACCTGAATCGCAAACACCATATCGCGGTACAACTCCACGTCGCGTTTTAACAGATCGTAGGACGTAATCAGCACTTCCCCTTCCTTCGTGTGTCTGACAATCCTCTGGCGCTCTGTGGCGAGTCCGGTCACGAGCGTCGTCTTGATCTGCGGTGCAAAACGGCTGATCTCTTTCTGCCAGTTGTAGACGAGCGACGCCGGACATACGATAAGGGAACGGTGCCACTCCCGCTCTCCTGCCTTGGCACTCTCCTGTTCCGACAAGAGCAGACTGATGACCTGCAGGGTCTTGCCCAGTCCCATATCGTCCGCAAGGATTCCGCCGAATCCGTTCTCGCGCAGTGTCTTTAACCACAGAAAACCGCTCTTCTGGTAGCCGCGCATGATGCTGCGGAGCGAATCCGGCACCTCATAATCGCTGTCCTCGATCGTCTTCATATTGCGGACCATGCCCTTGAACTCGCGGTTTTTCTCAACGGAAAGCTCCTGATTGCTCTTTAACGCCGCGTCCAGATACATCGCGCGGTATTTTGGTACGTTCACATGACCTTTTTTCAGTCCGGATTCTGTCAGGCGGAGATCCTCACTGATCTCCGCAAGCAGCCCCAGACCATCCTCGCGCACATCAAGAAAATCTCCGTTTTTCAGACGGACGTATTTCTTTTTCCGATCGTACCGGGTCAGAAGATATGCCAGCTCCTCGCGCGACATCTCATCCGAGTGAATCTGCAGTTCCAGAAGATCGCTCTTTAGCGCAACGCCCACCGAAACCGACGGTGAAGAAACGACTTTCATTCCCCGGAAATCCTCCGTCGTGTAGATCGACATATACTCGCTGAGGCGCTGCAGACCACTGCTGATGAGCTGATAGAGCATGTCCTCATTGTGCGAGAGGATGAATATCGTCTGCCCGAGCCCGTATTCGTTGAAGTACGGCTCGACCAGCGTGCGCACGCGCATCTCCTCCCCGAGATCCCGGACCTCGCCCGGCTCAATCTTCTGTAATACGTTATATTTGTCGTCCCCGTAGGCAGCGACCAGCTTCGCACCGACCGTCTGGTTGTCCTGCTTGTCCAGATACAGCTCAAACTCCGGCTTTTTCGGAACATAGAGCGTCTCATCGAAGCCCTCCGCCGTTACCCGGAACGTCTCCCTTAAAAGCGGTAGCAGATCCCTGCAGAACGACGGCAGTTCCTCCGCGGCAATATAACATTCCCCGCCGGTCTGGCGCTCCATATAGTCAAAAAAATCTCCCGCCTTCGCCTTTAAAGCCTCACTGCTGCGATAGATCATGCCGTCTTCATAAAAATAGTAAAATCTGCTTCCCCTTATGACGTGCAGATCCTCCAGCACAAGGAACACACCGGACGCCCCTGCGCGTATCTCAAGCTTCGGCTTGCGCTCTTCCTCCTGCACATGATACTCCTCCTCCGGCAGATACCCGATTTCGGCAGATAACGGCATTTCCCCGATGGCGTCAAAAAAACGGTCGATGCCGACCTCATCGAGCTCCATCGTGCGCTCATATCCCCCGGTGTAAGCATAATAGGCATGAAATCTGCTCTGGCGCTTCTTGTCGTCATCCTGCATCCGCATAAACTCTACCATCCGCCATGCATCTTCTGTAAATGCCTGTCTGTTGTGATAAAAGTCCAGCTTTTTTCCGTAATGCACCTTTTCATTCCGCTCGATGGAATGTAAAAAGGCAGAAATATTCTTTAATACATACTTCTGCTCCATCCCGATCTTAAACTCCACCGTCGCATAACTGTAATCCATCTTAAAATAAGGCTCCAGTTCCACCTTTCCATAGACGCTCTCCGGAATCAGATAGCTCACGCCGGCACGCAGTGAATACTGGTTCAAAAGCGTCTTGAACGCTCCCGCCGTCTGCATCGGGGCGGCAGGCTTCTCCTCCGCGGCGCTTCCCTGCTCTCCCACCTCATGTCCGGTGCGCTTCGCAGCCAGAATGTCCTTCGCCTGTCTGCGGTTGACGTAGGCAAGAAGCGCTGCGACACAGTGTTTGCACATCCCCTCATAATTATAAAATGCCTCGCAGGTACAGTTGCTGCTCGACACCGAGCCGTATTCCTCATCGACAACTACCGTCACCCGGTAGCTGCCCTGTTCTCTTCCACGGACTTCCGCCCGCACTTCGGCGACGGGCAGATCATGCTCCAGGTAAATATCATACGCAAAATCCAGCACGCCCCCTGTCTCATATAATTCCTTTCCTCTCCGGTAGACTGCCGGATACACATCCTCCTTGATATCCGATACGGAAAACATAACCTCTCCTCCTGCTTTTGCCCTCTGTTCTCTGACGTATTATTGTACCATAAAATCCTTTTTTCTTCATTCTTTTCTTTTAATTTTTTTGTCAGAATATGGTACAATGAGACATATCTTGTGATTGAAATACTTCTTATTTTCTATGGAGGTCTGTCATGATACAATATACGATCCATGAAGTTGCCGCTTTACTTAATATCTCCACGGATGCCATCCGGCTCTACGAGAAGGAGGGACTTGTCACGCCCACGCGCAATCCGGAAAACGGCTACCGCTACTATAACACCGAGCAGATTCACCGCATCATGGGAATCTGTCTCTACCGCAGGCTACATGTGAGCATTGCCGAGATCAAGCGCCTTGTCGAAGTGTCTACACTGGAAGATATCTCCGATGGTTTTTCCGGTTTCATTGATTCCCGCAAAAAAGAGATTGCGCGTCTCACACTTGAAGTGGAGCAGATGTCCTATATGAAACAGCATCTGGATACCCTGGATGAAGGCAGCCGCACTATAAGCATCCGGACGCTTCCCGCAGTCTATCCACTTTACCATCAAGATTCTGCCTTTTTAGGCTACCGCACGTTAAAAGATGTCTTTCACTCATCACTGTTTCCTATGGGGAATTTCAGCTACATTCTCTCCGTTGAAACGTCCGGTTCCTGTCAGGTCAGTGCTCTCCAGTTCGCGATCCGCGAGCCCATGCTTGCGCTCACTCCACTCAATCCAGCCAATCTGCCCAGACGGGAAAGCTGCCGCTGTCTCTACACCGTAACCGCATTTCCGACCGAGCATGAGATGTGCTGGGATCTCTCCGCCGTCCTGAAATACGCCGGGGAGCATCAGCTTTCCTGCAAACCGGAAGCTTACGCTTTCTACGTCTTCAGCATAGCACAGCCAGATGTCATCCTGGATTATTACGAAGTATATCTTCCGCTGGAAGACTCCTGATTTTTTCAACCTCCTATTGACCTTAGACCTGCACCAAGGTCTATGTTAGTATCACAAACATCTGGTACTTTCGTACAGGAAAAGGAGGTCTATCATGAACGATTCAAGAGAGTTAACGTTACAGGAACGCTCCACAAAGCGTGCCAACTATTGTCTGATGCTTACAGTTCTCATCATTTCCATCTATATGATGTTTCTGTTTATCGGAACCATTCTGCAGGGAAATCATGCTCTTTTCCGTCTTTTTGTCATTGCTGGCATGATTGCCCTCCCTGCAGCTGTTAGTACATTGTTCTATTTTTTTAATCCAGTTTCCATACGCTACCGCAATGTCGCGCTTACATGCTTTCTGATCATTTATGAAGTCAGCTGTCTATCCTCAAAACTTTTTGTCTATAATCTCTTTATGATTCCCATACTTGTCGCACTATTAATGTACTTTGACCTGAAGCTGGAAATCTGCGCCGGTGTATTAAATATGGTCTGCTGTATTTTAAACGGTGTTTACTCTGTCCATGTGCTTGGAACCAACTCTCTTTCCGAAACCAATATGATCTTTGTCATCTGCTCCATTATTATTGTCATCAACACAATCACCTGCCTGGCGTCCCGCGTGGCCGTCCTGCACAACACAGAGGAGCTCGCCGAACTGGAAGCCCACAAGAAAAAGCAGGAGGATATGATGAATTCCATCGTGACCGTCGGCACATCCGTCAATGAATCCACCCAGTCCATTCATGCGCTGATCGAGGAGATGACAGAGGCAACCGGCTGCGTCAGCCAGGCAATGGGCGACATTACCGTAAGCATGGAGAGCACAGTCGCAAGCATTCAGGAACAGGCTTCCATGACCGGACGGATTCAGGACATCATTGCCGATACCGTGTCGATCGCAGACGCACTTACCAACATCTCCCAGTCTTCTGGTAAAAATGTAGAGACCGGTCAGGCGCTTGTGAGCAATATTGTCTCCCAGACGGAGGAAGTAGAATCCGAGAATAAGCTCGTCAAGAAAAATATGACTGCACTGCAGGCACATACGCAGGACATGTTAAAAATTATCAGCATTATCCAGCAGATCTCCGCACAGACCAATCTTCTCGCCTTGAACGCCACGATAGAAGCAGCGCGCGCAGGGGAAGCAGGCAGGGGGTTCGCTGTTGTCGCGGAGGAGATCCGCATGCTCTCCGAGCAGACCAAGCAGTCCACTGAAAATATTGAGGAAATCATCACAAAGCTGAATCAAAATGCCGGTGACACAATCGCCTCGATGGATCATGTCATGGACAAGATCGGCAATCAGGTCAGCATGATTCATGATATTGAAGAAAATTTCAGCGGCATCCGCTCCGGTCTGACCGGCCTTGAACAGAATGCCGCCGCCATCTCAGAGAAGACACGCATTTTAAGAGAAACCAACACCATGCTGGTCGATGAGACCAACACGCTCTCTTCGACCAGCGAGGAGATCAGTGCCTCTGCGGAGGAGACCAACGCGATGTGCACCGACAATGCCGAGCGCTTCAAGAGCGTCAACAATGTCATCGCGGAGCTTGCCGCCGAAGCCGGCAAAATGAACGGTTTTATCGAAGAGTACCACCGCCTGCACGACGCGGACACCGACGCCGAGACGGCAATCTCCCGGCAGGCGCTCCACACGGCATAGAACGGGGCGATTCAGCAATTCATGCTGACGTCCGGAAGAAATCCGCAAGCTTCTGCCGGCTGCCGGGAGTCACGATTCGTTTGAGCAAAATAGCGCGATTTCTTCCATGCCGACTGGAACATCCGGGTTCGTGTCTCTTACCACGCTTTGACACTCTATGCGGGTGTGTCCGCACAGCAAAGACAATGAGTGGACTTTTGGGCAGCGCTTGGCACACCTCTTTACAGATTTAATAAAAGGAACTGTCACAATAAGCATATCGCACTTTGCTTTGATAAGTAATATTACGAGAAATAGATACTTAAAAGTTCCAGATAAACATGCGGCGGCAAAGTCTGACCGCAAAATCCGGTATTTCTAACCATGCCGCAGCTGGCATCCGTGATGAT